>Ga0129306_1000088_pt1 | contig 151470 bp, 128 predicted proteins | sample P827metagenome_FD_94438 | JGI IMG/M metagenome (GOLD analysis project Ga0129306, IMG submission 94438) | Capybara group fecal microbial communities from Wisconsin, USA - P827 metagenome | ecosystem: Host-associated > Mammals > Digestive system > Large intestine > Fecal | place: USA: Wisconsin...
CTTATAGAATCTCATTAAGGTCCCCCTGTCGAATTAATTAGGATATTGTGCCCTGATGGACTTATCTATCTTAGCATGATAAACCTGGGGCCTTAATGATTTTCAAAGCTTCAAAGCCGACACGCGGTCAAGCCGCGCCACCGTTTAAGCAGTTGTTATGTGGACGCCCGCACTGGGGCGCTTTTGGAGGAAAGATGAAAAAGACTGTTTATTTAATAATATGTTATGTTTTGCTGCTTTCATCTTGTAAGGAAAGAAATAAAACAATTTCTACTGAACATATTAATTCAATTGAAAATAATGAATCTATAAATAAAACAGAAACTGTAAAGAAAGAAATCATTAATGATTTAGATTCTCAAGAAAAGATAAGGAAAGAAAACATAAGTAAAGAATTTATACAAAGGTGGAGTATTCCAAATACAAAATCTGAATTGAAAATAAAAGAAAATGGTACTTATTCTTATGGACATCCAATGTGGGATGGCCCCTTTGCATTCGGAAAATGTTCAATGCAAGATGGGAAACTTCTGGTAGAATATCCAGATTCCCTTGATATAAATGAAACAAATGATACTTATAAAAAACATGATCTTGAAGTTTTATTCAAAAACAATGAGTCTATACTTTTAGAATACGATAGTGAATATGAAGATTTTTATACAATAGGCTGTCTACGTACCGATGAACTTATCATTACCACTTTTTATGGCGAAGACAGTCCTGCAAATAAAATTTATATGCGTAATGGCATTAAGGTTAAAAAACTTCCAAATTATTCATTTATCATTTCATCAGATAATATGAAATTAAGAGAAAAACCTTCAATAAATTCAAAAATAATGACATTTACTCATGGATGGGAATACAGAAACTTTCCATATGATTTGATTCCTGATTCTAAAAATGTTGTCTGGTTAAAAAAAAAACAAATCTTCTGTTAAGAGGTTATGCAGTTACTACTATTTGTTCAACAGAAGAAGAAACAGAAATTGATGGGATTTCAGCTCCATGGTACTGCATTTGGGATTCTGGAGGAGATGAAGATTTTACCCATGAATTTTGGGTGTGGGGAGGTTATGCCAAACTTATACAGGGAGATACTTTTTATTTTGAAACATCGAATGAAGATAAGTCTACATATATAAAAGCTTGTATAGAACAGGGTATAATAAAATTAGAATAATATTAGAAATATTGAATGGATAAGAATGGAAAACTAGAAAAATCTAGACAAGTCAAGCTTGTCTAGATTTTTTATGTAATTCTCTCAAAAATATGATATAATAAATCATCTTTAGTAGAGGAGTTTGAAAATGCCAAGTATAAGTGAGTTTTATGGTCTTTCCGTTTACATGTATAACAATGGCCGGGAACATAATCCACCTCATTTTCATGTTTTCTACGGCGATTTGGAATGTATAATTGACATTCATAAGTGTAAAAAGACAGAAGGAAAAATGCCTAAAAATAAATTGAGACTAATTCTTGCCTGGTGTGAAATTCATAAAGATGAACTTTTACAGAACTGGGAACTTGCTACAAAGAAAATGGATTTGCGTAATATTGCTCCGCTTGTATAAGGAGGTTAAAATGAAATGGGCTGTAATTGGTGTAGAACCTACAAAAGATTACAAATTGTTTCTCACTTTTGAAGGTGGAAAGAAACGCGTGTTTGATTTTACTCCATTATTAGAAGATAAAATAAATGAACCTCTGCGTGATATCAATTATTTTATGACTGCAAAAGTACATCATCATACAGTAATGTGGAATGAAAAACTTGATATGTGTCCAGAATATCTGTATGAAAAAAGTGTAAAAGTGAAATAATCACATAACAAGAAGTTCAAAGCCGACACAGGCTCAAGGCCAGTGCGGTTTAACTCATTGTTATGCTGACACCCGCACTGGGGTGCCTTAATAAGGAAAAAATGAAAAAGAAAATATTATTAATGGCCTTTATTCTTGTTTCTGTTAATGCGTTTCCAAAAAACTTAAAACTAAATTCACAATTAATGTTTTCAGATAATTGGTATACTGCAAATACTTTGGATGAAGAAGGTAGTTTTGAAATTAATATTCCTGATGGTTGGAATTTAGATTCGACTGTCTTATATAATGAAAAAAACGAAAAAGTAGCAGAAGGTATAGGTTATTTTCTATATAAAATAGAAATTGGACAGCAATATAATGGAGTAATAGTAGAAAAATTAGAGTATGTAGATTATGACCCTCCAAAAATCATGGAAAAGAAAACAGGTAAAACAAAAAACGGTTATTTATATGATTTAGAAATATCTGCAACAATCTCCAAAGCTGATGAAGGATATATCGTTTGGTATCCATGTCAATTCTTTATATATAATTTAGATTATTGTTTTAGAATAAATTTTTATGCAAAAGATAAAGAATATCAAAAAGAATTAGATAGTTTTATTAAAATTATAGATACAATAAAATTTTCTTGCATAACAAATGGCATAATGAATGATGATAGTGTTCGTATTCGTGAAGAACCAAATCTAAAATCTAAAACCCTAGGAAAACTTAATAAAAAAGATAAAGTTAAAATTATAGGCTCTACAATTTCAACAATGAAAATCGAAAATATGGATAATAAATGGTATAAAATACTACTAAGTAATAATACTATCGGTTGGATTTATGGAGCTTATGTAGATTTAGAAAAATAGCATAAAAAATTGTTATGGCGACAGGCCACTGGCCTGCCTTAGGAGAAAATGAATGGGTAGATTTGTGCAAGATAGCGAGTCTCACGGAAGCTTAAGAGATTTACAAATTTTGATTAATGAGAAAAGTGATTTGCTGGATAAAGAAGTTTCAAACATCTTAAACAAAAATATCTGTATAACATGGAAATCACCAATAAAAACTGATCAATTTGCAGAATATAGAGATGAAGATTTCTTAAAACTGCTTAATTTAGAATCAAAAATAAAAGTTCCCTTAGAAAATTTTTGGCCAAAACTTGGACCTCAATGGGATGCACTCGGATTAAATGATAAAACTGTCTTTTTAGTTGAGGCAAAAGCAAATGTTCCTGAGATTGTTTCTTCGCCGACAGGTGCAGGTCCAGAATCTAAATCAAAGATTATAGATGCATTCGCAGAAGTAAAAGAATATTTAAATATATATAATAATGTTGATTGGACAGGAACTTTTTATCAATATGCAAACAGGATTGCACATTTATATTATTTAAAAATTCTTAATGGTATTGATGCATATCTTATAAATATTTATTTCTTGAATGATAAATCCGTTGAAGGACCTTCAACAAAAGAAGAATGGAAAGGTGCATTAACTGTTATAAAACAATATCTTGGAATATCTAAAAGAAATAAATTAGATAAATATATGTTAGATATTTTTATTGATACAAATAATCTGTAGTTAATATAATTTAAAATATGTATATTTCAGAAAGCAAGTCAAGCTTGCTTTCTGAAATGAAATTTAACTTTAGGGTTACGCGAAGAAGTGATAGAAAGTGGCTTTACGCCGCTTGAATAATAAATAATGATAGAAGCGTAGCTTCAAAAATATACAGAATAGTTCTTAAAGAAAAAAAGATTTAAGAAATCTAATTCTGTATAAGAAATATTATTGCCATAACAAAGGTTCGTAGCTAACACGCGGTCAAGCCGCGTGCGGTACAACCAATTGTTATACCGACGGCGCACTGCGCCGGTGGTATAGGAGGAGTCAATTGAAGAAAATTTTATTATTGTCTTTAATTTTTTCTATTTTTTTATTTACAAGTTGTGTAACCTTAAAAGACGCAGAAGTTACAAAAAATGAGGATTTTTCAAATTATAAGTATTTTATTGTAAATGCCACAGAAACGCTAAATTCTAGTACAGGTGCAACTATATATGGTGGCGGGTATTATTCAACAGGAAAGTCTGTAAACCCTCATGACATTATTTGTGGATATTTAATAAAAAAAGGATTTATCTTACTCTCGGAAAAGGAAAGTGAATTAATTGATAAAACATTAATTGTTAATTATGGAGAAAGTGGAAGACGGGAAGTATTGTTTGGTTATACAACTGAAGTCACAATTCAATTTATTACAGCAAAGTCAAATGAAATTGTATGTGTTACAACTGCTGAAGGTATTGGTGATACAGAATCTGACGATATAAAAAAGGCAATAAATCGTGCCTTAGACGCAGTCTTTTTACCTAAGGAATAATTTTTCATCGAGTCAAGCTCGATGAAAAATTTATATTAAACTTTAGGGCTATGCAAGTAACGGTTGTAAGCGGCTTGACGCCTCTTTAATCAAAGGAAAGAAAATGCCACACGTAGAAATCAAATGTTTCCCAGGAAGAACAAAAAAACAGAAGAAATTGTGTGCTGAAAAAATTTCAGAAGTAATCGCTGAAACATTAGGATGTAAAATTTCAAGCGTTTCAGTAGCAATTAAGGATGTCCCAGAAGAAAAATGGAAAGAAGAAGTTTGGAACAAATCAATTATTGAAGAAAAAGAATTCTTATATAAAGATCCAGGATATACATGTACCTGAGAATCTCATGAAATCAAAGTGTTACGGTATAACAAAGGTTCGTAGCTGACAGCGGGTCAGGCCCGCTGCGGTACAACCAGTTGTTATGTGGACGCCCGCACTGGGGCGCTTTCAAAGTAGTAAAAATATGAAAGAATTTAAAATCGCGCTTAAAAATACATTTCCGATTTTCTTTACCTATCTATTCATAGGAATTGCGTTTGGAATTTTGATGAACAATGCCGGCTATGGAATTCTGCTTTCTGTCGTCTCTGCCGTCTTTATTTTTGCAGGTTCAATGCAGCTTATAATGGTTCCTATGATGGTATCCGGTGCTTCCCTACTTTCCATTGCAGTCATGACCATTTTTGTAAACGCAAGGCATCTTTTCTATGGGATCGGTTTTATCGAACGGTTCAGAAAGATGGGCATCAGATATCCCTATATGATTCTTACATTAACAGATGAAACTTATTCTGTCTTATGTTCCGTGAAATACGAAGATGATGTCGATACACAGAAGGCTGATTTTTTTATAGCCATGCTGGATCATTTTTATTGGATTTTCGGGTGCTTCATCGGGGCGCTGGCAGGATCCTTCCTTAAGTTTGATCTTACTGGAATTGATTTTTCCGCTACAGCATTCTTTCTTGTAGTTGTTGTAAATCAGTTTAGAGAATACAAGACAAAGCTTCCGTTTATTATTGCGGTGCTTTGCTCAGCAGTTTTCTTAGTTTTTCTTGGTCCCCAGAAGTTTTTGATTCCAGCAATGACAACTACTCTTATTATGATTCTATTTTTCAAGAAACCAATTTCTAGTAACGGAGGATTTTAATGAAGGCTGAACTTTATCCTCTTGCAGTAATTGCATTAACAGCCATAGTGACCTGGCTTTTACGAGCACTTCCATTCATCATTTTCGGGAAAAGGGAATTGCCGGATGTAATCGGTTATCTTGGTAAAATTCTTCCTCCGGCAATTATGACCATCCTTGTAATTTATTGCTTAAAAAGTATCGATTTGACTGCAAAACCATTTGGTCTCCCGGAAATTATTTCAAGTCTGCTGGTAGTCATCCTTCAGTCCACAAAGAAAAGCATGTATCTGTCGATTATCGCCGGAACCGTATGCTATATGATTTTGATAAGAGTAGTGCCTGTATTTTGTACAGGATGCAACACTTACTGAAATGGGATTGTCCCAAAAACATCCCAGGATAAATACAGTTCTATGAAAGAATATATTAATATTAATTTACAATTAAATTACTCTGGAGCTATAATTATTGGTAAGAAGTGAAAGAAGAAGTTCATGGAAGAGCATTTATTGGACCTCATTCTTATGAAAAAATATTTGAATTGAGTTTTAAGGATGGCAAATTACTGAATAGTAAGGATACATCTGGCTCTTATATATATTTGAACTTGTCTGTATAGTGTTTTCTCTTTCTTCCCATGAATCTGTTCTACCTTGAACTTACCACAAATTCGTTATTTTTGGAATTTTTTGTCTAATTTCTGGGCTTAGCTTAAGTTTGCCAGATTTATTCTTTCTGGATTTTTAAATAGTTATTGACATAAAACTATTATTAGCGTATACTAACCTTGAAAGTTAGTTATACCTAACTCTTTTAGTACCTCTTTGGCGAAGCCCGGCTTTTTGACTGTTTCTTGCCTGGCTTCGCCATTTTTTTACAAATTGCAAATTTTCGCTAAATGTATTTTCAGATGGTGTGCGGCAATCCACAGATAACGACCTCATGAAATTTTCTCAGGGTTTAGACATGACATTAAAAGACTGGCGAAACACTCTGGAATCAGATGTAATGATGATTTCATACCGGCCTGACGTTTCAAACCTTATTACCGAAAAAGACAGTTACAGTCTTAACACAATTGCAGGCTGGGCAAACGGTACATTAAACGTCGACCTTTGCAGGAACTGTAAATCAGGTTTCTTCAAACATAACAAACCTTAATCAGGAATTCAATCGGTGAAGTTGTCGAATCTTCTGACGAAGCAAGCAAAGCCTTTAATTCCGTTGCGGATCATCTTAAGGAAACGGACAATCTTGTCATTCAGATAAAATCTGCTATGGAAGAACAAAACGAAGGCTCAAAACAAATCAGCGATGCCCTTACAAACATGAGTGAAAGCGCCCAAAAAGTTCAGTCAGCTTCAAAAGAAATGAGCGAAAGCAACAAGAGTATTTTGGAGGAAATGAATTCACTTCAGCTCGCTACTGAAAGCATGCAGTCTGGAATGGAAGAAATGGCAGAAGGAGCCCGCAAAATTAATGCGACCGGCGGCGCACTGGCAGAAATTTCTACAGACGTTCAAACAGCAATCAACAAAATTGGAAATCAGATTGATTTATTTAAGACTGAATAATTTGAGGTTCATATGAAAAAGATAAATATTTTATTTGTGACAGTTTTAACAATGACTCTTGCAGCTTCCTGCAGTAAAAATCAGGAACCGGCAATTAAAAAGCATCCTGTAACCCTGCGGCTTTCCGAAAATCACGTAAGCGGCTACCCTACTTCGCTTGCAGATGAAGAATTTGCCCGTCTTGTAGAATTAAAAACCGAAGGCCGTGTAAAAGTTGAAGTTCGCGAAGGCGGCGCGCTTGCCCAAAATGAAGGCGATGCCATTGAAGGTCTTCAGAGCGGCGACCTTGCCTTTACTCGTGTTTCTAATGACTGAAATCCGAGGGGCCATTATTCAAGGACAGATTGACGGTGCCGAAAACAACTTCCCGAGCTATCAGAGTAACGGCGACTATTCGATTGCTCCGTATTTTATTCTGGACCAGCACACACGAATTCCAGAAAATCCACTGGGCAGGCCAAAATGCCAGGTCTGCCACGCAATACTTCATCACGCAGAAAAAACTACATCCAGAACCATCATGAGCGCAAAGCCAAGTGCAAAGCCGATCGTACATATGTCAGTTTTTTCTTCCCTGGTGGCTTCCGGCAAAAGTTCTTCGACTACAACGTAAACCATCGCTCCGGCTGCAAAGGAAAGCAGATACGGTAAGAAAGGCAGTATCAATGAAGTAAGAAGAATCGTGATTAGAGCCGCCACGGGCTCCACGGCACCAGTAAGGGTTCCGTAAATAAAGGATTTAACCTTTCCGTTCCCCTCGCTTTTGAGTGGCATGGAAATAATTGCCCCCTCCGGAAAATTCTGAATCGCAATTCCAAGAGAAAGGGCAATGGCGTCTGCAGAAGAAAGTGCCCCGCCGTTCAAAAAACTTGCAAAAACAACGCCTACAGCCATTCCTTCAGGAATATTGTGCAGGGTGACTGCGAAAACAAGCATCATGGTGCGGCTGATTTTGCTGACGGAGCCTTTGGGGCCTTCCGGATTTTGTGCTACAGCATGCAAGTGAGGCGTTATTTTATCGAGAATGAAAAGAAAAATCACGCCTAAAGCAAAACCGATCAAAGCAGGCAAAAAGGCAAGCTTCCCCAGAGGCTGAGACATTTCCATAGCCGGAATCAAAAGAGACCAGACCGAAGCCGCAATCATTACACCGCCGGCAAATCCCAGCAGGGCACGCTGGACACTGTCGTTCATTTCACGCTTCATGAAAAAAACACAAGCTGAACCGAACATTGTCCCCAAAAAAGGAATTAAAAGGCCGAAAAAAGTGATGCTCATAAAAAAAGTATATCACGAATCAAGATTTGACAAAAGTTCTGCCAGGTAAAAAAGAATTGCACATTCATTTTCCTGCCAGATTCTAAGACTGCGGTCTACAGCACAAACCAGATAACCTTTGATTTGATTTTCCTTCCGGATTCTTGAAATCAGCACGGACTCAAAGCCATTTTTGATGAGGGCTCTGTAAAAAATCGGAGAGTGCTTTTTTATTAAATCCAGTGAACCCTGGGGAAGCAAATCTTCCTTCATGGAAGCTGCCAGATCCGATGCGTCTGCATAGAAATCTTTATTTAAAACTCCATGCATTTTACCGTCTGAAGTGACATAATAAAAATCCTGCACCTGCAGTACTTCGGCAAGCTGGGGCATGGCTTTCAGCAATTTATTCTCAAAACTCCTTTCCTTTTCAACTTCAATTTTCATTTTATTCATGATTGTGAATATGCCGTTTTTGGCAATCTTGCGGATTTCCACATATTTATGCTTTTCTTCCTCGTAAACCTTGTAGCAGTTGCGGCCCATATTTTTTCCAAGGTAGAGCATTTTATCAATCAGGCCAAAAAGGTCAGAAAAAGTGTCGGAATTTTCCGGGAAAGAAGCAGCTCCCGAAGTTCCGGTGACAAAGGCAGCTCCGTTTTCAAAATAGACTTCCCGGCGCAAGGCATTGGAATTTCCGTAGAGATTGTCGAAAAAATCTATTTTTGCCTTTGTGGAAATGTTTTTTAAGTCAATCAGCAAAAGTTCGTCACCGCCGAACCTTCCGGCTAGGGCAAATCCTTCGGTAAATTCTGCAAGTCCCCTTGAAACTGTTGCCAGCACTTTGTCGCCCGCTGTATGTCCGTAGTTGTCGTTGATGGTTTTGAAGTTGTCCAGATCGATTATCGTAAATGTAAAAGGAATCTTTTCGGCTATCAGCCAGTGAACAAATTTCATGGCATAGGAACGGTTCAAAATGCCCGTAAGCGGATCCAGGATTTCTTCCAGGCTTATTTCATCGATTATCCTGTCAAAAAAAGCATATTTTCTGAGTTTGTCTATCGTGTAAACAACCTGAGAGCCGTCATTTTTGTTCTTTCGGCGGATTACATCAGTAATGTCAACAAAACTTCCCACAAGGCCTACGATTTCGTCCCCGTTGTACAAAGGCCGTTTTGAAGCAATAATGTCCCTTTCTTCCCCGCGGATAATGCACTTGCCCTGTACCTTGTAAGTGCTTTTGCCGGCTAAAACACGAAGCTCATCCTGCTTGTAGGGTTCAGGGTCAGAATGCCAGCCCATTTCCTCATCGTTTTTGCCAAGCAGGATATCAGCTGACTCAAAACCGTAATAGTCCAGAAAGGCCTGATTCACGCCAAGAAAGCGGCGGTTTTTATCTTTCCAGAATACACAGTCCTGTGATGTGTTAATAATGCTGTCAAACAAATCAAGTGTCATTTCCACGATTGCATCATCTTAACAAGATTCAATGTTATTTCAATTATAAATCACTGAAGCCCAAACGGCAAGAAAAATCAATCGCACGCATTACCCGATTTACTAAAAAGAGAATTTACATCTTGCATAGCCTGAACTCAAATCCTTGTACGAGCCATACTGACCATCACGGTCCGGGCCTGGAATAAAGATGTAAGCCCCGCCAGAAAGATTTATCTGATCCGAAAGACTGTAAGTTACAGCAGGTTTTATGAAACTGTCGAAATCATTCAAGCCGAGAACTCCGCTGAAACTTAATTCAAGCGTATCCGACAAAAGTTTTTTTGACACGCTCAAAGTCGCTCCCTGCTGCAAGGCTTTTTCGCGCTCAAGATTTTCAAGTTCTCCCAAAACGTAATCGCAGTAATACTGGGCGGTAAAAGTCCAGCCCTCTCTCATCCAGTCAAGACCTGCAAGGGCAAAAAGTTCGTTACGCTCAAGTGAACTTTCAGCTGAGCTGCAAGAGCCTTTTCCAGCAGAAAGCATTTTTTCTTCTATAATAATTCCGCTAGATTTTTGAAAATGTCGCTTCGGGAAGAAAGCCGCTTCCATGCGCAGAACTGTTTCTTTGATTGGAACGGCAGCGTCTATTCCGAGCATTGCCATGCGCTTGTATTCGCCAGTCACATTCACGCCCTCAGCAGACATTGTGTAATCCAAAAAAGGCATATCATCCCACCCGTAAAATCCGTAGAACGAAAAATCCAGCACAGAAAAATATCCCGAAAGCTTCAAGCCGCCCTCGCCATTCGACAATTTTGATTCAGGTTTTTCAAATTTTGCATCTGAAAGTTTTGCCGGCGTAAAAAAGGGAATCCAGTATGCGTCAGCCGTAAACTGATTTCCGTTGACAGAAAAACGCACTGCGTCTATTGCACATTTTTCATTCGTCGTCATAACAGCAAGGCTTGAAAGGTCTTTCGGGCAGATTACGTTTGTAATGTCTATTCCGTCAGCCTTTCCCCATGCAGTTTTTTGCCGACCGATCCTCAAGCCCCAGAAATCCGAAGTGTAGTCCAGCCAGCATTCATCAACTGAAAACTCCTGAGAATCTTCAATCGAGTCGTATCTTGCCGAGCCTTCAACCAGGGCGGAACTCTTTCCAAAGTAGGAATCAATTTTCCCGGTAAAGGAAGTTTCGCCCAAAGTCATTCGGCCTCTGGCAGTGTCCTTGTCAGTCCAGGGAGCACCCGCCCCCCAGAGAGTTTCGATGTTCCCGGAGAATTTTACTTCCTGTGAAATTGCCCACTGGAAACCAAAAAGTAAAAAAATGGCTGATAAAATTAATTTTTTCATCTGATTCTTCCCTTTTCAAGTGCGGCAACAGTAAGCATTGAATCATCAATGTCACCGCCGTCGTAAACAATGTTTGCAGTCTCAAAAAGTGACCATGTTCCGCTTTGAACGTTTTCCATTTTCATTCTCTGAGCTGTCGTAAAGCCTTTGATTGTCGTAAAGTTTGTGCAGGTCAGAACGCGGTGAAGCTGATTCTGTCGGTCAAAAAGCTCACATTTTCTCAGGATGAAATCAGATTTTGCGATGTAAGAAATATATCGCGGGTCTTTTTCAGTTTTATCTTTTGCAACGCACTCAACCTTGTAACATTCAGTTCCGTCCACGCTTTCTTCACCCAAAAGTTTGTAATCATAGTCGTTAAGATTTCTGTCTCCCATGTCGCGGTAAGTAAAATCCGTTCCCATAAAACTTCCGTCACTTTCTGAGCCGCTCGAAGCAATTCGGCGTGTCTTTTTCATCGCCGGCATATAAAGCCAGTTGTCAGAATCTTTTTTGTTGCCGTTTGAATCTTCTTCGTACTCAAACATAAGGTAGCCGGTTCCCGAAACATCTTTTGGCGTCACAAAGACGATGACTTCTTTTTTAACGTCTCCGTAATCCTTGCTTTTCATGATGACTTCGCGCTTTCTGTCCGAACCTTTTTTTGTGTGAATCGTGAGAGTCGCAGTTGAAGATGATGTTACAGGCTCAGGAACTTCATCAGCCTTTTTCATAATCTCGTAGCCCGTGAGCGACTGGGCAAAAACTCCCGCTCCCATCAAAAATGCTGAAAGTGTAAAAATTGTTTTTTTCATTGTTAATTCTCCTTAAAATAATGTTTTTGAAGGGGGAAGTCTCCCCCTGCGGCCGCACTTCGTTGCGTCCTACCCTCTCTGCGGGCTCAGACGCCGCCCGCAACGCCGGCTCCTTTTCCGCGCTCGAAGCATAGCTTCGAACGAGACTCGCCTAGAAACTCGTCTCACGAGTTTCTTCGCCTATCGGCGACCGGCTCCCTACCAAACGGTTTTGTAATATAAAGCAACACCGGCGTGATTGTGTAATCTGCGATCAGTGCGCTTCCAAGACCAACTACCGAAAGCCAGCCGATATTTACCAGAACATTCATCGTGCTCGTAAGGAAAATCGCGAACATGGCGCAGAGAATTATCGTCGTCATAATCATCGTTTTTCCAATCTCGCGGTATGAATTTTCTATTGCGCTTCTGTAATTTCCGGTAAGCTCGAAATGATATTTGATGTGATTCGTAAAGTGGATTGTGTCGTCTACGGCAATTCCCAAAATCATCGGCATAATCATCGCGGTAATCATGTCCAGGTTTACGCCTGCGTAGCCCATGATTCCGCCAATCAGCGCAATCGGCACAATATTCGGAATCATTGCTATAAATCCGGTTCTAATCGATGTGAATGCAAGGACAAGCAGAATCAGAATTATAATCAGCGAAGTGCCAATCGATTTGATTGAACCTCGGACAAGCTTTCCGTTCATCTGGGCATACTGAACGACTTCACCAACGACTCCTGCATTTTCTGCATCCGGGAAAAGCTCTGCGACCCATTTTTTGACTTCCGCAAGATTCTTTACAATTTCTTCGCCGTCATAGCCCGAAAGTTCAACTTTCAAATATGCCGCGCGGAAATCATTGCTGATGTAATCATACAAATCCGTTCCACCAGAAATTTCATAAAGGAACATAATCTGCGTTACTAAATCCTGATTATCCGGAATGATGTAGGAAGCCGGGTCATCCTCGTTCAAAGTTCTGTTCATTTCCTTAATGATTTTTGTAACAGAAGAAACCCGCGGCTTTCCGTTTGAAACTTTTGTCTGGCTCAGTTTTCCGATTCGCTCCGCAAGAATGTCCATTTTTTTGAGAACCTGAGGATTTTTAATCGCGTCCTCATCAGAATATTCGATCAGAACTTCATAATCGTACTGGCTTCCAAGCTGGCTCCTTGTGATTTCCAAAAGACGCTTGATATAAGGTGTGCGCTCGCCCATCATGTCAGAGTAATTCATGTTTACCTTGATTTTGAAAATCCCCGGAACCACAAGAGCGGCAACAAGAACCGTAAGAATCACGGTAATCCATTTTTTGTTGAGGATTGCTTTTCCCATCGCTTCAACGCGCAAATCTGATTTTGTTGCACCTTCTGCATTCACAAAGTCAGCCTCAGGAGATTTGTCCTTTCCGAAACTGTAGAGTACAGGAAGAAGGATTATGATGTAGGCAAAAACTGCAAAAACCGTAGCGGCTGTAATTCCACCAACCCAGCGCATCGGCTTAATTCCTGCAGAAAGGAAGGAAAGCATTCCCGCCATAGTCGTGATTACAGTAAAGAACAAAGCCCAGCCTGAATCACGCACGCCCATTACGATTGATTCTTTTCGCTTACCAGTTTTTCGGAAGTACATTTTAAAGCTGTTGATATAGTGAACTGAATAGCCGACCGCAAGCGCCATCGAAAGAAGCACGGTAATCATAATCATTGAGTTGTTTCCCTTTATTCCCATCCAGCCGGAAAAACCAAGCGTTGTTGTAAGGGCACCGACTGTTGAAATCGAAGGAACGACAATTCCGCGAAGGGAGCGGATAAAAATTATCAGACAGACAAGCATTACCAGAAAACCCAGCAAAATGCGTGTAGCAAGCTGCTTCATTGTCGCCTCTTCTTCCTCGAACTCGGTGTAGCTCATGCCTGCCGGGCGGATTTCCCATTTGTCAGATTTGTATTTAGGGTCGTTGAAAATCTTCATGGCAGGCGGTGCAATTTTTTCCATAGCTTCTGTCAGGCTTTCCGAATACTGCTCAAGATTTACGATAAGCCAGGTTTCGGTCGAATCAGCACTTACAAGCGTGTTCACAAGCGATTCGCGGCTCAGAATAAATGCCTTTTTTTGTGCAAGTTCTTCTGCGTCCTCTGGCACTCCGTCTTCGAAAGGACTTGTAACTTCAAAGCCTTCTTCCGTTCCGATTGGAATCGAAAGCTCCATGAGCGAAGTAATGCTTTCGGCATAAGGAACATTCTGCAAAAGATCATCACCAAGCTGGTCAATCATCGCAAGGACTTCCGGGTCAAAAACATCGTCCGCCTTGATGTGAGCCAACAGGCTGTCCGTTGAGCCGAAAATGTCTTCAAAGTGGTCCTGATTACGCTTTGTAGTTTCCCAGTCGTCAAACCAGTCTTCTTCACCATTGTCAAGCTTAAGACGGCTAAGTCCCAGAGTCCCGACAACCGTAACGACAATCAGACAGATAAGAAAAGCCCAGCGATGCTTCACTTCAAACTGCCCGAACTTTTCAAACCATTCATTAATCTTTTTTACTTTCATAAACACCTCTTATGATAACACTGTTACAAATTACGATAACGATGTTATCATAGCGGTAACAGTGTTATCTTGTCAATAGTTTTTGGTAACATTGTTATCACTTTTAATTGACAAAGACTCCTTTTTATCGCACACTGTTTCTCATGGCAGATTCATCAACCGAAACAAAAAAGAAACTTCTCGAAAGTGCAAAAAAGGAATTTCTCGAAAAAGGTTTTACTGGAGCATCCCTGCGAACCATTGCGGCAAATGCCGGAGTCACGACGGGTGCCATGTACCGCAATTTTAAGGACAAAAATGCTTTTTTCTGCGCCCTTGTTGACGATGCCGTTGAGGCCACAAAAAATGTGATAATGCTTGCCGATCCAAAAAATCATGAAAAGCTCACACCCGCGCAAATGCAGGAGCATATGGACTTTGAAAAAAAATCAACTGATGATTTTCTGAACTATATGTACGAAAATTTTGATGCTTTCACATTGCTTTTCAGAAAGTCAGCCGGAAGCACTCACGAACATTTTCAGGAAGATATCTGCGATTTGTACACAAAAAACTGCGAGAAAACTTTTGCCTGGATGTACGAACAAAAAATCGCCACAAAAAAAGTTTCACCTATGACAATTCATTTTATGGCGTCAACCATCATCAATGCTTTCTGCGACATAATTCTTCACAACATGACTCAAAAAGAAGCAAAAGAATACATCTCCGACATCATGGAATTTACGAGTTACGGTTCCTGCAAACTCATGGGAATTAAGGTTGAATAAATTTTCACCAGCTATAGAAATAAATGATAAATATCGGATGCTATGATTTAACAGGCAAAATAAGGGAAGAATTCAAAAAAGTTCCTTTCATCAATGACTCGTCAAACATAAAATTTTTCCCTGAAAACAACGACAGAATCTACGATCTTTTCTCACGCGAAGCAATCGACATAATGTTTGTGGTTGATGATGAAAAACATCTTTCTGCCTATGATTTTGTTTGTTACCTCAAGGAAAATCATCCTGAAATACAAATAATTTTTTTAAGTGACAAGAGTGACTTCAAGAGTGTTCGGAAAGCTTTTCTTTACGGAATAAGCGACTACATCCTTCTTCCGCTGGAATATTATCAGATTGAAGAAACTATTAATAATCTCGTTATGAACCGCACGGACTTTTACCTCTCAAAGAAAATATTGGATAAGCTGGATGGAATGCTGAAATTCATATTCAAGGGTGGTCAAAATATCAATGAATATATCGATAGTCTTGTAAACATGGTTTTTACGGATTTTTCGGACAATTTCTCACGACAGACTGTTGTTGAAAAAATTAAATTTTCATCTTATAAATCAATGATTGCAAGAAAGCCATGGCTTGAAAAATTCCTTTACAAAGAAAATTATACAAAAAAAGTCGGCTTTGACGTAAAGGAACGAGATGATATCCTCCGGGAACTTCAATTTTATTATTCAGAATTATGCTGGATTTTTCGTAAATACAATATTATCGATGACAATCCGGTTACCTACCTCGTAGGAAAATACATAATCTGCCATGTAGATGAAAGACTTTCCCTTACAAGCGTATCTAAGGCCGTCGGTTTGAATCCATCGTATGTTTCACATATTTTCAAAGAAAAGACTGGCGTCAGTTTCACTGATTATCTTGGCGATGTAAAAATCGAGCGTGCAAAAGTTTTCCTTAGAAATCCTAAAGCAGACATAAAGACTATTGCTATGGACCTGGATTTCAGTTCCACTTCGTATTTTGCGAAAGTTTTTTCAGCTTATGTCGGAATTCAACCGAACCAATATCAAAAAAAACAGGCAGAGGTTTTGGAAAATCATTCTCCTGAAAACCTCTACCTGCACCGATGGCGAAAACATGATTCGCTCTAAGAAAAAATCCTAAAGTCCGAATTTAGTTTTTGCCATATCACAAATCAAGTTTACAATGTATTCCTGACTAAAATGATCCGTACTGATTATAACGTCACGGTATGTTGAAGAATTGAATGGAACGCCGGTGATTTCTTTGTAAAAATCTTCGCGCGCCTTATCAATAATCTTTATATGTTCACGTGCTTCAATTTCTGAAAGTTTGAGTTCCTCAATACTGTTCAAATACCGTTTTTCATAAGAACCAGTGATATGGATTTTGAGCACATCTTGCTTTCCTTCCTTTGAAAGAATATAATCTGCCGCACGTCCGACAATAACCGCATCTTCGCTAGCCGCAATCTGCTTGATTATGTTCTTCTGAGCCTCAAAGACTTTATGCTGCTTGATTTTATCACCAAAACCAAGCGGGGTTGCCATTCCGGCGTATTTTGAACCGTAAATCTTGAGCCTGATTACCTTCTGATCATCATAGGCAAGCAAATCTTCAACTTCCTTGTTGATTTTTTTTGCGGCAAGTTCAATAAGCTGTGGATCATACAACTTATATCCAAGTTTTTCTGCAACCTTCTGTGCTATAGGTCTTCCCAATGAACCGAATTCTCGACTGATAGTAATAATCTTTCCCATATTTTCCTCCTTATTTTGAAGCAGATTCAGCCCCTGCCATTTCAACTTCGGCAACCATGATTGCCTTGAATGGATGTTTTTTAAGTCCAAAAATACACCAGAAGACAGAGTAGCAGAGTATGATTACTCCAACAACAATGTCGATTGCCAGAACCTTTGGATCTTTGAATACCGTGTAAAGAACATACAGAAGTGCAAGTGTTCCGAAAATCTGCGGAATATGGAACATTACAAACTTTCTGTTTCTTGCCGCATTCGGATACTTGATTCTGAACTTTATTGCGGCTACATGGAAAAGTATGAATACAATGATGTAGAATCCGCATGAAGCCATGATAAGGATATCAAGGTTTGCATTTCCAAAGAATGTACAGATTATAATCTGAATTCCAGAAATCAAGATAATCCACGGCCATGGAGCGCCAGCCTTATTTGTCGTGGTCATGAATTTCGGAAAAAGACCGCTGTTTGCACATCCAAGAAGATCAATCGAAGGCGCCTGAACAAGCGTGTTCTCAGTGCTGACTGCCGCAAGGATTACTGCGACAATCATCCAGTAATATCCGAACTGACCGAACAATGTCTTGCCGAAAGTTACGTTCGGCATAAGGTCAACCGCAAGTACGTCGAGCGGAAGATACTTGTAAAGCCCAAGAGCAAGGAGAGAATATAGAACCATGAGAAGAAGAATTCCGCCCATAATTGAAATTCTTACGTTCTTTTTCGGCTTCTTCATGATGAGTGCCAGTGGAAGGACCATATCGATAGCCAGAAAAAGGTAATAGGCCCATGAAGAAAGCTCCAGCATTCCCATGATTCCCGTGACAGACGGTTTATTCTCCGTAATGACTTCCGCATTCGGCGAAAAGCCAAGACTTCCAACAAGTGCAAGTGAAAATAACGTGAACACAAGGATGAAGAATACAACGTTCTGAATACGGGCAAACCAGTCTGAACCAACAAGGTTTATTATAGCTATGAGGACAAGAATCGAAATCGCGATTGCCTGATATGGAACGCCGGCAAGCAGCGTATTAGCAATAACGCGTGAAACGAAAATTGTCTCTGAACAGCCCGCAAGAACAGAAATGATGAAGTAAGTCATTATGTTCAGAATAATCGATACGCTAGGACCAAACGCACATTCCAAAAGTCGGCCAGCGTTTCCGTTACAGCCTGGAAGAATGTCATTCAGCTCACATCCAGAAAGGGCGAAACACTCATAGACAATTCCAATCAGAAGAATTGCTCCTATGAAATAAATTCCGCCAGTTCCAGCTCCGTTACCAAGCGAAACAAAGGCTGTGCTTCCAAGAGCGACACCTACCGCAGTCGCAAGGCCTGTAAAAATTCCAATCTTCTTTACTTCCATATTACTAGTCCCCCTACTTTCCGTAGATTTTTGAACAAGCCGTCATGGCATCATCCAGAATATTCAGCGTTTCCTGAGCCAAAGCCGGAGTCATCAAAATGCCCGCCTTGAACTGAAGGGCAGAATGTTTCCAGTTTGCCCTGATTGCCCAGATTCCCCGTTTGTACAGTTCGTGCATCAAAGTGACTCCACCCTCTTCTTCCTTCGTCTCAATTCCCATGACAACACCGAGCTGAGAAAAATCCTTGAAGAATCCAGGATGCTTTACTTTTATTTCCGACAGACCATTTTTGTAAATCTCAGCAAGCTCAAGAACGTTCTGCCTTGTGGAATCCCGGCTTGTGATTTCCATCGCCTTGTTTGCCACGACACAGCCTAGTTCACATGAACTAAAGGAATTCATCTGCATCTGACCGTCAGTTTTCATCCAGGCAGCAGCCCTGTCATTCATGATTACCGCAGACATCGGATAGATTCCGCCAGAAAGACCTTTGCCAGTGACAATCATGTCAGGTTCAATTTTGTATTTTTCCGTCTGACAGCACCACATTTCACCGCAGCGCATGAGTCCAAGCTGAACCTCATCATCAATAAAAAGCGCGCCGTATTTGTGTGCAAGTTCGACACATTTCGAAATATAATCAGGTTCTGGCATCTGAAAGCCGGTTCCAGCCGTGATTATTTCCATTAAGACTGCAGCCGTATCTCCTTTTTTTAGAACTTCTTCTAATGCAGTGATATCGTTGCGGTGAATTCGGGTAAAATCTTCAAGATGTTCAGGCGTGTTAAAGAACTCCGTCATGTCACGTCCGCCGGCACAATGAGCAAATCCTGTAACACCATGGAAATCTTCTTCCATTGAAATAATCCGTGTGCGCTTTGTTGCAAATCTGGCAAATTTAATGGAAGAATCTATTGACTCACCTCCACCATTGTTCATGTAAACATATTTCATGTACGAAGGAGCAGATTCCAAAAGGCGCCGGCTAAGTTCATTCTTTACTTCACTCGGAAAATAATGATTTCCGGCATCGTAATATTTTGTTCCCTCAATCAAAGCGTCAATAACTTCCTGGTTTCTGTGCCCGAGATTGAAAACTCCGCCGTTAAGGTGCATGTTTATTACCCTTTTTCCATCTTTAGTCCAGAATTCATAGCCCTGCCGCTTATCCAATACAATCGGAACCCCGACCCTTTCCCAATATTCAGGTTTTGTAGGATTCCAGATTCTTTTCGCTTCCGCATAAATTTCTGATGTCGTCATAACTATCTCCTTATGCTGCCTTAAGATACTTTTTTGCAGCTTCTACAGTTCTCTTGTAATAATCATTCCAGAAAGAATTCTCCGTGCTGCAGGTTTCACCGTCACCAAGCACTGACTCAACTACGATAAACTGACTGAAAGCAACAACTCCCAATCTTCTGAAAAGCTGGAATGTAGGAATCATTTCCATGTCCTCTGAAGAGAGCGCCCTTACCCGGGTATAGCCCTTTAATACAGCTTCCATGATTGCATCTGCTTCCGGAATATCTTCATTTGTTGCAAGGATTCCTCCTACATCAAACATGAACCATCCGTCACCAGCATCATCAAAATCAAGAACCTTGAACTGACCGTTATCAACAAGAATGTTTGAAAACCTTACGTCGCTGTGAATCAGACCATAATTTTTCGCAGTTTTGCCGTAAGCCGCCAGTTTGTTACGAATTTTAGCTTCTGCCTGATGAAGGACAGCCTTGTCTTCTTCAGTAAAGACTTTTGCACCGCAATAATCTATGAAATGATAGTTATTTCTGAGGGTAAAGGTTTCATCCTCATTCCATACAATCCGTTCGTAAAAATCAGGTTTCTTGTATTTTTCTGCATTGAGATGAAGCCGGGCAATAATCTCACCAAGCCTCTCAAAACTCTTCGCATCAGGAATTTCCATAGGAGGAACTCCATTTTCGAATTTGGAACAGTCGACAAGTCTTGAGTCACCAAGATCAGTCTTTATCTCTGCAACGTAGCCACCATTCTTCATTGGAATCGGAGTCGGAACATATATTCCGTCATCGCTCAGACTTTTCAGCCAGTCAATTTCAGAAAGAATTGAATTCTTTGTCGTGTACAGAGCCCTGTGAATTCTCATGATGAACGGATCAGCATCTTTAGGTATAACCTTAAAGGTAGCATTTTCCGTATAATTAAGAAGTTTTATTTCTGTGGAAGAATCAAATCCCCAAAAAGGCAAGGCCTGGGCCGCAACTCTTTTGAAATATTCGATTCTCCGCTCAGGATTCATCTTTGAAAAATTTTCAATTTCCCGTAAAGAATATAAGTCTTGTCTCATAGAAAACCTCCACAATTTGATTTTCTGCAGAAAAAAAAAGCAATGAAACCTAAGGAGTTTTTGGCTCCTTGTGCCTCATTGCTTCTATGCATAGAAGTATAATTATTTTTTTATTGTGAATCGAACAATTTCTTTAGGATTTAGAGTAATTTTTTGCTGTTTCTTAAATCAAGAATCTTTTTTACCACCTCTTTGGTAGAGCCAGGCGTTTTGAATGAGGACAAAGCTGAATTTTAAAAGTAAATAGAAGCACTTAAAGCGGTTGCCACAAACTTAAGAGTGAGCCTTCAAATTTTCCCTGTATTCACGCGGTGACATACCGGTATTTTTCTTAAAAATGTAGCTGAAATAGTGGGGATCTGAAAATCCACATTCATAGGCTATGTCGTAGCCCTTCATTTCGGTTTCGCGAATCAGCCGCTTGGCGTTTTCAATCCGCACGTTTGTAAGGTACTCAATGAAAGTCGTGTTACATTCCTGAGAAAAAATCGTGCTGAAGTGATTTGGACTCAGAGCCACAGCCTCGGCCACTCCGGTAAGGGTTGTGTTCTGGTCAGCATAGTTTTCTTCGATAAAGCGCTTTGCCTTCAAAATCACGTCCCCATATTTACCGGTCATTTTTGAATCCCGGAATTCAAGGGCAAAAGTCAGGACCTGCTCGACTTTCTGTCTGAAATCTTCTTCGTTATTCACGGCATCGTCCACAAATTTTCTTTGCAGGATTTCGGGCTTAAGTTCCTTTATGTCACCGCCAAATTTTTCAACCAGCTTTGAGACGGAAAATATCAGGTCAACGAGGATATATGAGGCAAAGACACTGAACTGGCCGGGATTGTTCCGAATCAACTCCATGGATTCTTCGATTATCGCAGAAATATCGTTCTTGCCGGCGTATTTGAGCCTGTCCACAAGGGGATCATTTTCTTTTAAGTCCAAAAGACTGTTGCCCTTTCTGCCATTGCTGTCACAGTCAGCATGCTCCAGGTCTTCGGAACTTATGATTCGGTTCTGGGTTTCCTGAGTTTCAGTCTGAAGAATTTGCTTTGCATCAATATAGGAAAGGTTCAGCTGGGAAAGATGCTCAACCGTCTTTCCAATTGCTGTAAGGACAGTGCAGTCTTTGTTTTTTGTAGCGATGTGCCCGATTGCCTCTGCCGCATGAAAAATATTTTCGTCAAGTTCATCGCGACTGCTTCCCTTAAAAATGCAGACAAGCAGATTTGAATGATGAAAGAAACACTCCGCCTGCTCCCAGCTTGCAGAATATGAATTTAAAAGCGAACAGGCTTCCTGCTGATTCTGCTGATTTTCACTGCGGCTTTTGATTCTGCTGATAAGTACCTTGTAAAAGCGGGAAATAAGGTTCAGCCCCAGCTCCTGACTTTTTTGCATGGTAAGACTCATGTCCTGAACGCCGTGCACAAGATTATTCAAAAATTCCTTTCTTTTAAGGGCTTCATTTGACTTGAGTTCTTCCTTGAGCCGTGAAATGTCCGAAAGCTGCTTGCGCTCCCTGTCAATCTGAGCCGCCGTTTTGTTCAGGCTTGAAAGAAGTTCTTCCGGCGTAAAAGGCTTTAAAAGATAATCTTCGATTCCGATTGAAATCGCCTTTTTAGCATAGTCAAATTCATCATGGCCGGAAAGAATTATGATTTTTATCCATGGCTGAATTTTTTTGATGGCGGCAGAAAGTTCAAGGCCGTCCATAAAAGGCATTTTTATGTCCGTAATCAGAATGTCGGGTTTGAGTTCATGCATCATCGAAAGCGCAATCTCTCCGTCCCCGGCTTCACCGGCAAAAGCAAAGCCGGAACTTTCCCAGTCAATTTTAGAGCGGATTCCTTCGAGAACAATAGGCTCATCATCAACAACAAATACGCTATACATTATTTTCTCCCGGAATTTCAAAGGAAATCCTGCTGCCTTTACCCGGCTCTGATTCAATTATAAGGCCCTTTGTCTGCTCGCCGTAATAGAGCCTGAGCTTTTTATTCACGTTGTAAAGGCCGTACACCGAACTCAGATTCTCAGAATCCTCGGCTCCGCTAGAAAGTTCTGTCCTTACTTCGCCCAATCTTTCCGGCGTAAAACCGGCACCATTGTCCTTTACCTCAAAAAGAATCTTCTTGTGACCTTCGTCAGCATAGCCGGCTTTTACGGAAAGTTCCCCCCGCCCCCGCTTGTTCTTGATTCCATGATAAATTGCGTTTTCTACTAGAGGCTGAAGGACAAGCTTAATCATTTTAAAATTCAAAAGACTTTCATCAGCCTCAATCTTGTAATTCAGAATGTCCGCGTAACGGATTTTTTGGATTGTAAGGTAATTTTTGATGTGCTCAAGTTCCTGTCCGATTGTAATCCATTCATGTCCACGGCTCAGCGAAATGCGCAGAAAGTCAGAAAAAGCCTTTGTAATGCGCACGACCTCATCTGTCTTTTCTTCCTCGGCAAGCCAGACAATCGTGTCAAAAGTGTTGTAAAGGAAGTGGGGCGTAATCTGAGCCTGCAGGGCCTTCATTTCGGCCTTTTGAAAATTCTTCTGCTCTTCCAGAATCGCTCCAGAAAGGGTAAGGAAACTGTTTGCAGAAATAAAAAGGGCAAAAATCGTGATTACAAAGAGAATCATGGTCAGCAAAATGGACATGTTCTTCATTGAAAGGTTTGTCTTATAGGCTGACTCGATTTCTGTGACAATGAAATCCTGCATGATTTCCGAAAAAAGCGAGCTTATCGTACGGATTTCGTCCAGGGAAACTTCATTCTGCTTTACCGTACTCCCAAAACCCATCTGTTCAATAAGCATGTGAATGTTACGCAAAAGAGTGGCACTGGCCCTGCTTGCAACCTCAAGTTTGTCCCTGCTTCCACTGCTTTTTGCGGTTTTAAGCATTTCCCCGAGTCCGAAAGTAATTTCGTTCATGAGCTCATAGTGGCGGCCTTCCCGGATTTCTTTTTTGCCGCAGATTATGTTCCATAGCTCCTGGGGAATTTCGTCAGTTGCGATTTTGTTGATTCTGTTTGCGGTTCCTACATTTGAAATAATCATATTGTAGCTGCGTGTGTGCATAAGAGAAACGGCAACTGAATAAACGGAAGGAATCAGAGAGATTGAAAGAAGAACTATATATGTAAGCTTGAGCGTTTTTCTGAGGCTCCTGTTTTTTTCCACTTAGTAACCCCTCGGCTCATATTTTGAAAAATCATCGTATTCAGTAAATACGGTTTCGTTGTTGTAAGTAATCCGTGGAATCTTTGAACCTGAGGCAAGTTCCTTCACAAGCTGCATGAGCATTTCCCCAAGATTGGGATTACATTCCACCACGCAGTTGACTTTGCCTTCCACAAGAGCATCAATTGACTTCTGCTCGGCATCAAAGGAAATTATGATTGTTCCAGCCGGATTTATGCCATAATTTGCAAAAGAATCCAAAACTCCCAGTGTCATGGAATCATTATGAGAAAAAATGACGTGAATTTTTTGATTTTCAAAGTAAAGGGCATCGTTCCTGTAATTTCCTGAATCACGGTTTTTTTGAATTAGATTCTCTGCAATTTCCTTGCCGCCGGAACGTAAAAAATCTCCGTTCTCAGAATGAATGATTGAAAATTTTGAATGAGCCTGAATTCCGTTTCTAAAGCCTTCCGCCCTGCCCTTTACGATGGAAGAATTTTCAGTTCCCGAAATTTCAAGAATGTTGACAGGACCTTCATCACCGGCACATTTTTCCAAAAGATATTTAGCAGCCTTATGACCTTCTTCCAGGGAATTTTCACCAAGGAAGCCCGCATAAAGCGACTTGTCAGCTTTTATCTGCCTGTCCACAAGAATCACAGGAATTCCCGCATTTTTGGCTTCCTTAAGGACATTATCCCAGCCGGTCTCAACAATGGGCACAAAGGCAATTACGTCAACCTGATAAACGATAAAAGAACGGATTGCCTTGAGCTGGTTTTCCTGCTTCTGCTGTGCGTCATCAAAGATAATCTGAATGCCGTTTGCCTGGGCAGCTTCAAAAATGGACTGCGTATTGCGCGTACGCCAGGCGCTTTCCGAGCCAATCTGGGAAAAGCCAAGAATAAGCCGCTTCTGGGATTTTTCAACACTTTTATCGCTGAGTTTAAGGAACAAAAAAGAAAAAAAAAGTGACAGTAAAACTACTATGAGCACTAAAATTGAAAGAAAAAACGGAATTTTGATTTTTGACTTCATTTTTTTGTGAATTCAATTTTAGGTTGGAAATTTCAGAAAGTCAAGTTTTTGAAAAATCGACAAAAAAAAAACGGAGCCTGCTTTTACGCAAGCCCCGTCTGTCTAACAGTTTTTAGCCGTCAGCTTATGCTTTCTTGCACTGACGAGAGAATGTCTTTACACCCTCAACAACAAGAACGATTGCAAGAATTGCCATTGCACCGGCAAACAAGAGCTGGAAGTAGTCGCCCCACATTGCAGCTTTGCCTTCGACAAGGCCTGCAATCAATTTGATTTTTCCGATTACTGTAAGAATCAAACTTGTGAGTGTTGCGGCGAGCATGAAGATTGTCGGGATGAAGAACATTTTGTTGTTCTTGCCGACTTCACCCAGCCATGCAGCTACAGCCATGAGGGCAATTCCTGCCAAAAGCTGGTTTGCAGCACCGAACAAGCCCCAAATCTGTGAGAGAGAAAGGCCGCCCAAAATACATCCAACGATTACCATGAATGCAGTTCCAACGAAAGGATTTGCAAGAATCTTTCGGACAGGGCTTTTTGCGTCTTTCCATGTTGGCTCATCATCTTTAAGGAAAAGTTCTGAGAACATGAATCGGCTCAAACGAGTTGCAGAGTCCAAAGATGTGAGTGCGAATACAGAAACAGCGAGTGTAAGAAGCGCGCTGATTGTGTTGTAAACAGGAGTTCCCTTTTCTCCGAACAAAGTTGCGATACCGGCACCAAATGCAGCAGATGGAGAGCCGAATTCTTTTTTGCCCCAGGCTTCCCAAACTACACCGACAGCAATCAAAGAAATGATGCCAAGAGCAGACTCGATGAGCATTGAGCCGTAGCCGATTGCCTTGGCGTGTTTTTCGTTGTCAAGCTGTTTTGAAGAAGTTCCCGAAGCAATGAGCGAGTGGAAGCCTGAGCAGGCACCACAAGCAACAGTGATGAACAATGTCGGGAAAATATAATTTGCTCCGACCTTCCAGCCGTTGAATGCAGGAATTGAGAAGCTTGTGTTTCCGCGGAATGCAGAAGTTACGATACCGACAAGGGCAATGAGCATCATCGCATACAAAAGATATGAAGAAAGATAATCGCGTGGCTGAAGCATAATCCAGACAGGAATAAGCGAAGCAATTGCGATGTAAAGACCGATGATTACAATCCATGCGTTTCGTCCGAGAGCAAAACCAACGTTCAAACCAAGAACGATGATTCCTGCGATTGCGATGATTCCGATGATTGTAGCTGGCAAAGTCTTAACGCCAAATCGGTTTGTAAGAACGCCGTAAGCGATAGCAAGGAAAATGAAGAGAACTGAAATGATTGCTGTTGTCTGGTTGTTTGTAAGTCCCTGTGCCTTTGTTACGAAACCAATTACGAGATTTCCTGCAGCGTCAGGTTTTGTAAGGAATGTTCCTGCAACAACGTTTACAAATGAAGCGATTACCAGAATCAAAACGAGAAGAGCGAAAATAATGAACAATTTTTTTGAAGTTTTGCCCATTGAAGCCTTGATGATTTCACCGACTGATTTTCCTTCATTTCGGGCAGAAGCAAAGAGAGAACCAAAGTCCTGCAAGCCGCCGAAGAAAATACCGCCGATTACACACCACAAGAATACTGGAACCCAGCCAAAAACTGCAGCCAGAATCGGGCCGTTAATCGGACCGGCACCAGCGATTGAAGAAAAGTGATGTCCCATCAAAACAGCTGGTTTTGCGGTAACATAATCAACACCGTCTGCCTTTTCTACAGCAGGTGTTTTTCGTGCAGGGTCGATACCCCACTGCTTTGCCAACCATGAGCCATAGAAAACATAGCCACAGAAAAGCAAGGCGATTGCAGCAAGAATGATTAACAATGCTGTCATTTTTTTACTCCTTTTCCACCGCGGAAGCGGAAACTTTTTTTATAGCGAAGCCACGAGCTTTTTCAAGTCTGAGCCACGACGATTTGTTGCGGCACGACCTGTCGAAGTTTCGTAAGCTAATGCCCGAAAACTGCTCCAGCCATAAAGACCGAATTTATATGATTTGTAAAGATTTAATTTTTTGATTTTTTTGAAAGACTCTTCTTCGATTTTGTCAGAAAGGATAATCAATGTGACGTCAGAATTGCGGTGACCATAATAAGGTGAAACCCGTGAAAGCCCTCGCTCCCAGGCAAGATTTGAAAGCTCGGCAAGTTTTTCGGCATGGATTTCATTATTTATATAGAAGAAAACGAATTCATTTGAATCAATATCCGCGGTTTTTGCGGCTTTGACCAAAAAATACTGCTCATTGTGGGATTTAAAAATAGCTTCGGCAACGAAAGGAGCGTCAACATCTTTAGAGATATCGTAGTACTGCTCAAATGAATGTAAAATCTTCTCAAACGCACCGTTGCTATTCATAGTAACAAATTGTAAGACGATTTACAGATTCAGTCAATACAGCAGGAGGGCCGAAGGGAAGCAAGGCTTTTCCACAAATTTGCAAAAAAATACCAAAATTTCATGAATTTTTTTTTTAAGTAAAGTATAATTTGTAATCATTATCCATAAAGTAGGAATCACTATGAACGCAAACGTAAAATCATTTTTGGAAAAACATGGCTTTTATCAGGAACTGGATTTAAATTCCCTGGTAAAATCTTTCATCGCCGACATGCACGCAGGCCTCTTGGGTCAAAAAGCTGACCAGGACATGATCCGCACTTACATCGACCCTTCAACAATCACAATGCAGGACAAATCAGTCATCGTTATCGATGCGGGCGGCACAAATTTCCGCTCTTCACTCGTTACATTCTCAAAAACAGCAGCTCCAACTTTCTCAAATTTCGAAAAATCAAAAATGCCGGGCACCGAGCGTGAACTCAGCAAAAAAGAATTCTTCGACCAGATTGCAAGCAACATCGAGCGTTTCAAGAATACCTGCCGTGAAATCTGCTTCTGTTTCTCTTACGCCATGACAATCACCGAAGAAGCCGACGGAATTCTCAAATCATTCTCAAAAGAAGTCAAAGCTCCAGAGGTTGTAGGATGTCACATCGGCGCAGAGCTCAAAAAAGCCCTCATCGAGCACGGTTGGACAAACGATCCAAAAATTGTTCTTTTAAACGACACAGCTTCTGCCCTTCTTGCAGGCAGCGGAAGCTCAAAATATTCTTCTTACATTGGTTTCATCCTCGGAACAGGCCTCAACGCCGCTTATGTTCAGAGCGAGCGCGCTGATTACCCGGATCTCAAAAAGCAGATTATCGTCTGCGAGAGCGCAAAATTCGGCGGATACAAAAATTCTGACTTCGACATCCTTGTTGACGAAAAGAGCGTAAAACCAGGCTACGCACCATACGAAAAACTCTGCTCAGGCGCATATCTCGGTCCTGTAGCTTTTGAAGTTCTTCACATGGGCGCAAAAGAAGGCTTGTTCTCTGCACAGTTCGCCGAGGCTGTCTCTTCTATCAAGGCAATTTCTACGATTGAAGTAAACGAATTCCTTCACAAATACGCAGAAAGCAAATCAGTTGCTCCAGAAACATTCGCAAAGGCAACAGCCGAAGATGCGGCAGTTCTCTTTGAGCTTTTCGACGCGCTTGTTGACCGAATGGCAAAACTTGCGGCTATAATCCTTGCTTCTTGCATCATGCAGTGCGGCGAAGGTCAGGACAAAGCCAAACCAATCTGCATCGCCTGCAACGGCACCACATTCTTCAAGACTTACAAAGTTATCGACCGCACAAAAGATTACCTTGCAAAAATTATCGACGGGAAGTTTTTCTACGAGTTCCTTCCAAACGAAGTTGACATCACAACAGGCACGGCAATGGCTGGCTTGAGATAAAAATTCATAGCTCCTGCGTATTATGCAGGGGCTTTTTTTTGTTCTTTTTTTATATCAGTAAATTTTGATTTTTTTCAAGTTTTTTTGATATATTTTACTTGCAAAATACAAAAAGCACTTGTATTATGGTTTTATAGACAAAAAAACTGTACTTTCAGGAGCATTTTCAATGAAAGAATCAATAATTGTTGATACAAAAAATAAAAAGAACACTATCAGCAGAGATATTTACGGGCACTTTTCAGAGCATCTTGGCCACTGCATTTACGGCGGTTTCTGGGTCGGAAAGGACTCAAACATTCCGAACATTCACGGTTACAACAAGGCTGTCGTCCAGGCTTTTAAAGAACTGGACATTCCAAACCTCCGCTGGCCGGGCGGTCTTTTTGCAGACGAATATCACTGGAAAGACGGAATCGGCCCCAAAGAAAACCGCAAGCGCATGGTAAACACGAACTGGGGCGGCGTGACCGAAGACAATTCTTTCGGCACCCATGAGTTTTTCGGTCTCTGCGACGAACTTGGCTGCAAACCTTACATCTGCGGGAACGTTGGAAGCGGAACCGTTCAGGAAATGGACGAGTGGATTGAATACATGACTTTCAGCGGTGAAAGCCCGATGTCAAAATTAAGGGCTGCAAACGGCCGTAAAGAACCATGGAAGCTGGATTACTTCGGTGTAGGCAATGAAAACTGGGGTGGCGGCGGAAACATGAGGCCCGAATTTTATGCAGACCAATACCGCCGCTATCAAACTTTTGTCCGTCAGTACGGCGAAAATAAAATCTTCAAGATTGCGGGCGGTGCAAATGTCGATGATTACAACTGGACGAAAGTTCTCATGGAAAATGCCCATTGGCTCATGGACGGTCTTTCCCTCCACTATTACACTTATGAATATCGCTGGGAAGAAAAGAAGTCTGCCACAGGTTTCACAAAAGAAGGCTGGTACCGCATCATGCGCAATGCTTTTCGAATGGATGAACTTATCCGTCGTCACAGCGAAATCATGGACAAATATGATCCTGCAAAACGGGTCGCCATGGTCGTTGATGAATGGGGCAACTGGTTCGCTCCCAAAGAAGGCACAAATCCCGGATTTTTGGAACAGGACAATTCCGTTTGTGATGCTCTTGTGGCCGGAATCACGCTCAATATCTTCAATAATCACTCTGACCGCGTGCGCGTGGCAAATCTTGCTCAGGCCGTCAATGTCCTGCAGTCACCGGTTCTTACTCAGGGAGACAAAATCGTTCTCACACCGACATGGCATGTCCTTCATCAGTACAAAGGTCATCAGGGCGCGACATTGCTCGGAACAAGCGCAGCATATTCTTACTGCGGTGTAAATGATGTCCCTGACTACAACGCAAGTCTTCGCGGAGTCAGTGCAAAAGAAGATGTAATTGTCCCAGGTCTTAGCGTTTCGGCCTCAGAAAAAGATGCTGATTCAAAATCTGGAGCCAAAAAGCAATATCTCGTTACAGTTGCAAATGTTGACGCAGAAACCTCAAAAGAAATCGAAATCAGTTTTGCTCATCTTGAAGGTGCAATCAAATCGGCAACGGCAACAGTCGTCACTGGTGAAAAAATGGACACAATCAACAGCTTTGAAAACGGAGATGCTGTAACAGAAAAATCACTTTCCGTAAAAATAATTGACAAACAAACCGTTTCAATCAATCTTGGGGCATATTCAGTTGCAGCAATCACGGTGCTTGCATAGGGGGATTTTATGAACACAAAAGTTACAATCGTAAAGGAATTTACAAATGGTCAGGTCGATGACAAACTTTTCAGCTCATTTATTGAGCATTTGGGTCGAGCTGTATACACAGGAATTTATGAACCGGGGCACAAAACTGCTGATGAGCAGGGATTCCGCAAGGACGTTATCGAACTGGTAAAAGACTTGCGGGTTGGGCTTGTACGCTATCCGGGCGGCAACTTTCTTTCGGGCTACAACTGGAAGGACGGAATCGGACCGCGTGAAAGCAGGCCTGTCCGACTTGACAGGGCATGGCATACAATCGAAACAAATCAGATTGGTATCGATGAATTTGCAGACTGGGCAAAAAAGGCTGGAACAGAAATCATGGGTGCCGTCAACATGGGAACAGGCACTCCGCAGGACGCAGCAGACATGGTTGAATACTGCAACTATCCGTCTGGAACGACATGGAGTGACTTGCGCATAAAGAACGGCCACAAAGAGCCTCACAATATCAAATACTGGTGCGTGGGCAACGAAATGGACGGGCCATGGCAGATTTGTCATCTTGAAGCAGACGATTATGGCAAAAAAGCTCGGGAAGCCATCAAAATGATGAAGTGGACAGACGAAAGCATTCAGACGGTTGTTTGCGGAAGCGCTTCAACTTCCATGCCTACATACCCTGAATGGGACCGAATCGTTCTGGAACACACCTACGATGTTGCAGATTACATTTCTATCCACCGCTACTTTGAAAACGCAGGAAATGACGATGACTTTTTGGCTTCTTTCTACGACATGGAGCAGTTCATCAAAACAAGTTGTGCGACCTGTGACTATGTAAAAGCACTCAAACGAAGCAAAAAAACAATGATGCTTTCTTTTGACGAATGGAACATCTGGTATCAGAGCAAGCTTGAGGGGCATCCATGGATGGAAGCTCCCCGCATTCTGGAAGACCACTACTCTCTTCTCGATGCCCTCGCATTTGGCGGCATGGCAATCACACTTTTGAATCATGCTGACCGTGTAAAAGTGGCCTGCCTTGCCCAGCTGGTAAACGTAATCGCCCCTGTCTTCACGGAGCCTGGAAAGGGTGCTTACAAACAGGCAATTTACTTCCCGTTCCGTGACATTTCTGTTTACGGTCGGGGAACAGTTCTCACTCCAATCGTAAAGACAACGAACAAAATCACAAATGCCTACGGTGAAGTTCCGAATGTGATTTTCAGTGCGATTTACAACGAGGAAAGCAATGAAGTCAGTGTTTTCGCTCTGAACACAAACAAAAACGAGAATTCTGAAACAGAAATCAACCTGGGTTCATTTGGAAGCACGGAGATGATTTTCAGAACTGAACTCTGTGGCAAAGATTTGGCCGCAAAGAATAGCCTTGAAAATCCAGAGGCCGTAAAACCACAGGAAGTTTTGCTTTCGCAGGCAGAAAAGAGCGTGTATAATTTAACTTTAAAGGCTGCGTCATGGAACGTAATCAGATTTAAGGTCAACAAATAAAAGCTGGCCGGGGCTAAATCCGGCAATAAAAAAAGGAGGCATAAAAAAATGACAAAAGAGGAAATCAAAAGTGAAATCGAATCCGGCAAGGCCATAGTCGGAATCGAATTCGGTTCAACACGAATCAAGGCAGTTTTGATTGATTCAACAAACGCACCTGCTGCTATGGGCAGTCACACATGGGAAAATTCCCTTGTCAACGGCATTTGGACTTATTCACAGGAAGAAATCATTGCAGGGCTCCAGTCAGCTTATGCAGATTTGAAATCAGACGTTCAGAAAAAATTCGGCGTCACCCTCAAAAAAATCCGTGCCCTGGGTATTTCTGCCATGATGCACGGCTATCTTGCCTTCGACAAAAACGGCAGCCTTTTGGTTCCCTTCAGAACATGGCGAAACACAATCACAGGAGCAGCTTCAGAAAAGCTCTCCGCACTTTTCAATTATCCGATTCCAGAACGATGGAGCATTTCACATCTTTATCAGGCAATTTTGAACAATGAAGAGCATGTAAAAGATGTGTCTTTCTTCACTACGCTCGCTGGATTCATCCACTGGAAGCTCACTGGAAACAAAGTTCTCGGAATCGGCGACGCTTCGGGTATGTTCCCGATTGACACAGCCACCAAGGACTACAATAAAAATTTCATTTCCAAATTCGACAGTCTTGTCGCTGACAAAAAATTTTCGTGGAAACTTGAAGAAATTCTTCCGAAAGTTCTTCTCGCCGGTGAAGATGCAGGCACAATGACGACTGAGGGAGCAAAACTCCTTGATCCAAGCGGAGAACTGGAAGCCGGAGCAAAGATGGCTCCACCAGAAGGAGACGCAGGAACCGGCATGGTCGCAACAAACAGCGTGGCAAAACGCACGGGAAATGTTTCGGCCGGCACCTCTGTTTTTGCAATGGTCGTCCTCGAAAAAGACTTGAGCAAAGCTTACAGCGGCCTGATCGATTTGGTAACAACCCCGGACGGAGCATTGGTTGCAATGGCTCACGCAAATAACTGCATGGGCGAATTCGATCACTGGGTAAGCCTTTTTGCAGAAGTAATCAAAGCCACAAACGGCTCAGTTGACATGAACAAGCTCTATTCAACACTCCTTCTCTCAGCCCTCAAAGGCGACAAGGATTGTGGCGGTTTGCTTCCATTCAACTATCTTTCAGGCGAAAGTATCACAGCTCTTACTGAGGGTCGTCCACTTTTCGTCCGCACTCAGCATGCAAATTTCACAATGGCAAACTTTATCCGTGCCCAGCTCTGCACGGCTCTGGGTGCGCTTAGGACAGGAATGGACATTCTTTTTGACAAAGAATCGGTAAAAATCGACAGTCTCACAGGTCACGGCGGATTCTTTAAGACTGCGGAAGTCGGTCTTTCAATCATGTCTGCTGCCCTGCACACTCCCGTCTCAGCCCTTGAAACAGCAGGAGAAGGCGGTCCGTGGGGAATGGCTGTATTGGCAAGCTATCTTGTGAACGGAAACGGAAAGACTCTTTCTGAATGGCTCGAAAATGAAGTCTTTGCTACAAGCAAGAAGACAACAGTTGCTCCAAAACAGGAAGACATCGACGGCTTCAATACTTTCTTTGCGCGATACACAAAAGGTCTTGCCATTGAAAAAGCAGCTATTGATTCCATCGAGTAGCGATAGAAATTGGAGGCATTCGTTGCTTCCTTGCAACGCCGCTAACGCGGAGTTTTTAAAGGAGGCATGATAAAAATTACATCCGTGTAATTTTTATCACGGCCAAGTTTTCCCCGTTGGTGAAAACTTGCAGATTCGTTGCTTCCATGCAACGCCGCTAACGCGGAGTTTTTAAAGGAGAAAATATGATTTCATTGGAAAATTATGAATTCTGGTTTTTGACAGGAAGCCAGGATCTTTATGGTGAAGAAACTCTCAAACAGGTTGCCATAAATTCAAAAAAAATCGTTGAGGAATTGAACGAAAAGGCAGGACTTCCATGCAAACTGGTCTGGAAACCAACCCTTCTCACACCTGATTCAATTCATAAAACACTGGAAGATGCAAATGCCTGTGATACTTGTGCCGGCGTCATCGTCTGGTGTCACACTTTCAGTCCGGCAAAAATGTGGATTGCAGGTCTGAACGCTTACAAAAAGCCACTTTTGCAGCTCAACACTCAGTTCAACGTTGAAATTCCGTATGCCACAATGGACATGGACTTCATGAACTTGAACCAGAGTGCTCATGGCGACCGAGAATTCGGCTTCATCACTGCACGCATGGACATGCCTCGCAAAGTAATCTGCGGTCATTGGGGAGATGCTGTCATTCAAAAACGAATCGGTGACTGGATGCGGGTTGCCCGTGCAGTTGCAGACGGAAAAACAATGCGCGTAATCCGTTTCGGAGATAATATGCGTGAAGTTGCCGTAACTGACGGTGACAAAGTTGAGGCCATGATTAAATTCGGCTGGAGCGTTCCATATTACGGAATCGGTGATCTTGTTGCCTACATGAATAATGTAAGTCAGGCTGACATCGATGCCCTTTACGATGAATACAATCAAAAATATGAAATTGTTTACGACTGCGGAAACGGATTTGAGAAAGATTTCGTAATCACACAGATTAAGGAACAGGCAAAAATTGAAATTGCCCTCCGACGATTCCTCAAAGACAAGGACGGAAAAGCACTCTGCACAAACTTCCAGGATTTGCACGGAATGAAGCAGCTTCCTGGCCTTGCAATCCAGCGGCTTTTGGCTGACGGTTACGGTTTCGGTGCGGAAGGTGACTGGAAAACTTCAGCTCTCGTGCGCACATTCAAAGCAATGACGGCCGGGCTTGTCGTTGAAGGCAAAAAAGGCAATGCTTTCATGGAAGACTACACATACAATCTGGTTGCCGGAAAAGAAGCAAACATGGGAAGCCACATGCTCGAAGTTGACCCGGAAATCGCCGTTTCTAAGCCGAAGATTGAAGTTCATCATCTGGGAATCGGTGACAAAGAGCCGCCTGCACGAATGGTTTTCAATACTCTTGAAGGTGAAGGCCTTGTTGCAGCCGTTGTTGACATGGGGAATCGTTTCCGCTGTGTTGTCAATGAAATCAAAGTCATTCCGCCGGAAGCACCTCTTCCAAAACTTCCTGTGGCACGAATGCTCTGGAAACCATATCCAAATCTTTCCACTTCAGCAGAAGCATGGATTCTGGCTGGTGGCGGACATCACACGGCATTCAGCAACATCATCACCACAGAAATGCTTCAGGACTGGGCTGAGATGGTCGGAATTGAATGCGTAGCAATTGATAAAGATACAAAAATTCCTGCATTCCGCAACGAACTTCGCTGGAACGCAGCATATTGGGGAGCAAAACGATAATGAGTATTTACCAGACAATCAAAGAACAGGCTTATGAAGCCAACATGCAGATTCCTGCCCAGCACCTTGCGATTTACACCTGGGGCAACGTTTCATCTTTTGACGCGGACAAGGGCGTTTTCGCAATCAAACCGTCTGGAGTGGCATATCCTGAGCTTACTGTTGACAGCATGGTAGTCGTTGATTTGGACGGCAAAGTCGTTGAAGGCAATCTGAATCCATCTTCGGACACCCTCACCCACTGCGTCCTTTACAAAGAATGGGCTGCAAAAGGCGGAGCAAAAATCGGCGGTATCGTTCACACACACTCGACCTATGCCGTAGCATGGGCACAGGCTCAACGTCCGATTCCACTTTTCGGCACAACCCACGCTGATCACATTCAGTCTGTAGTTCCATGCACGCCGTATATTACACGCGACGCACTCACACGCAACTACGAGCTGGAAACAGGCAACCTGATTGTAAAACACTTTGCCGACGAAGGCCTCAAACCTAGTGAAACGACAATGGTTCTGGTTGCAGGTCACGGTCCTTTCACATGGGGCGCAAGTGCTGACAAAGCCGTTTACAATGCCGCAGTTCTTGAGGAAGTGGCAAAAATGGCGACAATCACGCTCCAGGTCAATCCTGCCGCAACCCAGCTTCCTGCATACATCATCGACAAGCATTACCAGCGAAAGCACGGTCCAAACGCTTATTACGGTCAGAAAAAATAACCCATAAAAAGAAAGTCTTTTTTAACCTGCAAGTTTTTAACAGTTTCCCCTCTATAACTTGCAGGTTTTTTCTTTAAATTTTGAGATTTAATTTGGGGAACTTTGAAAAATTGAAGTTTTTCGAGATTTACTTGAACTCTATATGAAAAAAATATTTACATTTTGCGCCATTTTCATGGCAGGGATAACGATTATGAATGCCAGAACGCTTCTCACGGATGGAACAATATTCAATTCTTCACAAAAAACAGGACTCAAATATGTCCTCGATTATGACCCGGACAGAATGCTTGCCCCTTCTTATACCGCACTGGGGAAAAATCCAAAGGCCGCAAATTATGGGGGCTGGGAAAGCAGGCCGATTCAAGGACACATGCTCGGTCATTATCTTTCAGCACTTGCAGGATTTTATTATCAGGCTGGCAGTCTTGAAGCAAAGAAAAAACTTGATTACACCGTAAGCTGCATTAAGGAACTCCAGCGCACAGACGGATATTTCGCAGGAATTTCTTCCACACCTTTCGACACAGTATTTAAAAGCGGTGGAGATTTTAAGGTAGACAGATTTTCTTTGGCCGACTGGTGGGTTCCATGGTATTCAGTGCACAAAATTTACGCCGGGCTGATAGATGCTTACGAATTCGGCGGAAACAAGGATGCGCTTATCATCGTCACAAAAATGGCTGATTGGGCAATTTCTGGAACAGCAAAGATGTCCGACTTGGATTTGCAGAAAATGCTGACCTGCGAGCATGGCGGAATGTGCAAGGTTTTCGCAGATTTATATGGAATCACAAAAGAAGAAAAATATCTCAAAGAAGCAGAACGATGGATTCACAGGGAAATCATGTCGCCCGCAATGAAAAAGCAGGACAAATTGCAAGGCTACCATGCCAACACACAGATTCCCAAATTCATCGGAATCGCCAGACTTTACGAGCTTACGAGAAAGCCGGAATACCGCACAGCAGCAGAATTTTTCTTCGACACAGTGACAAAAAGGCGGAGTTATGTCATCGGCGGCAATTCAAGAGGAGAACATTTCGGACGGGAATACGACGAGCTTCTCGAAAGAGACACCTGTGAGACTTGCAACACATACAACATGCTGGAACTTGCAGAGCATATCTTTGCATGGAACAAAAAATCCGATGTGGCTGATTTCTATGAAAACGCCCTCTACAATCATATTCTCGCAAGCCAGGATCCGGAAACAGGCGCGAAAACTTATTTTGTCTCAATGCAGACCGGATTTCACAAAGTTTACTGCACACATGACAATGCCATGTGGTGCTGCACTGGAACAGGCCTTGAAAATCCTGAGCGATACAACCGTTTCGTCGCAAGTGACATCGACGGAACCCTTTATGTAAACCTTTTCATCCCGTCAACAATCACCACTGATGATGGTTTGAAAGTTCAGATTGAAACAGGCTTTCCATACAGCGAAAAAGCAAAAATTATCGTGATTTCAGAAGGGAGCAACAGCCGAAGTCTCAAAGTGCGTGTTCCTGCCTGGTGCAAGACTTTTTCAGAAGAAAACAAAATCGAAGTCTCTGAAGACGGTTATGCGGATTTTGGGTTTCTTTCCCCTGACAAAAAAATTGAAATCTCCCTTCCAATGAAACTGAGTGTACGCCGTGCCCTCGACCGAAGCGGAAATTTCAGCATCAAGTACGGCCCTATTGTCCTTGCCGCAGATTTGGGGAAAAAGAACATGCCGAAAGACATTGTTGACGATCACCTTATCTACATGAACAGCGGCAAAAACGAGCCTGTCGAAGTCATCAGCGCAGACCTCAAAAATCCATCAGACTGGATTTCCTGCACAGACCCTGAAAAACTTGTCTTTACCACCTCAAAATCAGCAAACGAAAAAGGCATTTCCTACACGCTCAGGCCATTCTTCGACATTCATCATGTGCGTTATGCGACATATTTTTCTTCGGTCAATTCCAGCGAGGATAAACGGGCAAAAAAATTCGAAAAGATTACAGTGGATTTGATTGAATGTGGCCGACAGCAGAGTGAAGTTGAGCACAGATTCAAAACAGATGGAACAGAAATCGGCTATATCGAAAGCGTGGACAGAAATTGCCGTATTTTCTCCGATGAAAACAGCTTCATTCAGTACAAGGCAAAATTTGAGTCTGGAAAGCAGAATAAAATAATAATCACAGTTTACGGAAAGGATTCAGGCTCGCTCACAGTGCATTTTGGAAAGGAAAATATTCAGACAGTTTCGCTAACAGGTGACGGCGGCGACAATCTGGTGGACATCAGCGTTGAAGTTCCAAAAAATCTGGCCAAACCAAAGCAAAAAAACGTAAAAATCCTTCGGGAAGACATTTCAATAAAAGGAAGCCCAAGTACAAGAATCCTTGAAGTCAGAGTTGTGAATAAATAAGAGGAGAAGTACTTATGGGAAAGGCATTATAACTGATTTTATATTGAAAATGGCGAGAGGGAGCGAAACGGCCTACGAAAACACTTCGTCTGTGCTGCCCCCACTCTACGGGGGCACATCCCCCCCGTAACGCCCCCTAAATGAATTCGTCTATTTCTTCAATCATAAGCTTGCTTCGTCCATCATCCTTGCGGTCGTAGGCATGATAAACCAAATAGATTTTTCCGTCATCATCCTTAAAAACCGTGTTATGACCAGGGCCAGCCCACCTTTCAAAACTGAACGAATCCCGCAAAGTCGTTCCGCCACCCCACCTCATGTTCAATCCTTCTTCATCGATGTAAGGGCCCGTGATTTTGTCTGCTACGCCGTAAACAATGTGATAGGAACTGGCAATTCCCCGGCAGCAAAAATCATGGGATGCAAAAAGATAATAACGACCTTTGTGAGGGAACACAAAACCGCCCTCGACAGGATTCGGATCAGGCTGTTTTTCACCTTCCTTCTGACGCGAAGCCAGAAAAATGGGCTGAGAACCAAGCTTAACCAACCCCATCTCGTTGAGAGGAAACATCACGATTCCGCCCCAAAAAGAGCCGAGCAAAAGCCAGTCATTCCCCTTTTCATCTGCACAGACAGCCGGATCAATTGCATTGAAATTATCACCTTTAGACGACGCTATAACTTTGCCCTGATCCCGCCATTCGTAATCCGCAGAAGAAGGGTCCAGAGTCTTGTTTACAGCCATTCCAATTGCCGAGATATTTTTTCCAAAAGTGCTCACGGCATAGTAAAATCTCCACAAGCCATCCCGAAAAACAATCTCTGGTGCCCAAAAATCCTTTCCATCGTTGGCAGGTACAATTTCGTGCACCCAGGAAGGCAAATTTTCAAAAACTTTTCCGCCGTACTTCCACGACTTCAAATCTTCCGACATATAAAAATAACCGTGGGTTGAGTAACAGTAATAAATGCCGTTTTCTTTGACAATAACCGGGTCATGAGCCGGAACATCAACAGTCAGATTAAGTAGAGCCATATTATTCTCCGAAAAAAATCCCCGACATCAGCCGGGGAAAAATCATTAATTTATAACTTTTAGTTGCTAATTTCTCATCATTTCAAGCCGCTCAAAGCTACAGAAGCGATAATCTGTCGCTGGAAGATGATGAACACGATGATGATTGGCAGCAATGAAATCACACTGGCCGTAAGCAAAAGCGGGTAGTCAGTGTTGATGGCGTACATTGCGTTCAAACGGCTGATCATAACCTGAACGGTAAGCAAATTGTCGTCGTGCAAATAGATGCTTGGAGCAAAGTAATCATTCCATGCGCCCATGAACCACAAGATTGCCTGCGCCGCAATGGCCGGCTTTGCGTTCGGAAGCATAATCTGCATGAAAATACGGAAATAGCCTGCACCGTCAATTCGCGCGCTCTCAATTACTGATGTAGGAATGCCGCTCATGTACTGGCGGAGGAAGAAAATCATACCGACATTGCCCAACATTCCAGGGATAATCAGTGGTGCCCATGTGTTTACCCAGCCGATTCGTGCATAGATAATAAACTGAGGAATCATGATTACCGAAAAAGGAATCATCAGCGTGGCAAGCTCCGCAAGGAAAAGCTTTGATTTGCCAGGAAAGCGCAATTTTGAATAACTGAACGCCGCAAGTGATGACACGAAAGTTCCCACAACAATGGTGCTGACCGAAATAATAATCGAGTTAAGAATACCCCTCTGCAAGGCCGGTTCCATTTCCCAGACCCGCTTGAAATAGTTTGACCACTGAGGATTTGAAGGCATCGCAAGTGAAAGCTGTGTAGTCAAAAATTGTCCCGGAGTTTTAAGGGATGACTCGAACATCCATACCAGCGGAATAATCATGATAATTGCGCCAGAAAAAAGGAAGAGATATATGAGCCGGGCCGCCCTTCCGTCACTCAGACTTTTTGAGGCATAGCTCTGCTTCTTTTTTTTCACATTAATTTTTTCTTTTTCAGCCATGACCGTTCTCCTATTCCAAATAATTTTCGCTGGCCGGGTTCATCTTGAATTGAATCGCCGTTACTGCAAAGATGATGAGCGCAAGAACCCAGGCTGCCGCACAGGCAAATCCCTTTTCATCCGCACCGAAAGCATGTTGCCAGATGTAGAATACGATTGTCGCAGAACTGTAATCAGGACCACCGTCAGGAGTCATTATCTGAGGTTCTACAATCATCTGAGAACCGCCGATGATTCCTGTAACGACAATATAGAAAGTGATTGGCTGCATTAAAGGCCAGGTGATTTTTCTGAAAATCATCCAACGGCTCGCACCATCGATGACAGCCGCTTCGTAGTAGCTTCTTGGCATATTCTGCAAAGCTCCCAAATAAAGAAGGGCCGTTCCACCGACTCCACGCCATACACACATCACCATGATTGCAGGCTTAACAGTATGGGCATTCTGAAGCCAGTTTGGAAGCTTCTCTTTTGGAATTCCGATTGCACTCAAAACCTGATTCAAAAGTCCGTAGTCTCCGTTATAGAGCCATCCCCACAAGAGAGCTACCGCAACAATTGATGAAACTACCGGAATGTAATAAATCACGCGGAAAACCTTAACGCCTGGCAAACCGCTGTTGAAGGAAAGTGCAAGAGCAAAAGCCCAGACAAGTCCCAGCGGAATACCAATCATGTACCAAAATGTATTCCAAAGAGCTTTCCAGAACTGAATATCGCTGAAAAGTTCCTTATAATTTTCAAATCCACAGAAAAACCACGAGCGGGAATCAGCATCCATCGAAAAGAGCTGAGTAAGGTCTGTCATAGAATCCCATCTCGTAAAACTTGCAAAAATCGAAAAAAGGAATGGGCCTGAAACGAAGAGGAAGAATCCAATTATCGGCGGGAGAACGAAAAGCAGGCCGGCAATCGCTTCGTCATTCCATTTCCTCTTTTTATTCTTTTTAACCTTATTTTCTGAAACCAAATTTGCCATAGAAAAGCTCCTGAAGAGTGGAGGAGCTGCCCGAAAATCTTAAACAGACAGCCCCAAGGTTAATCAAAAACTACTTGTTTCGAGCCGCACTTTGTTTTGCACGCTGAAGAGCCTTGTCAAGTTCCCGCTGCATCTGCGGCTGAATTTTTGTACAATAATCTTTTGCAGACATCTTGCCGTCAAGGACTTTCTGAATACCCATGTAGAATTTGTCATACCAGACGCTGTTGTAAGTGTAGTCAGAAGGCCATGCACGACCAGTCTTTGAAATGATGTTAATGTATTCCTGACGGTTAGCAGGTTTTCCAGGTTTTGAAGTGTAGCGTGTAGCCAGAGACTTCAAGTTAGGAATCTGCAAGTCCATGTCTGAATACATTTTGTTTGCTTCTTCATCAGCAGAAAGGTAAAGTGCAAGTTCTGCCGCAAGCTTAGGATTCTTTGAGTTTGCTGCAACTGCATAACCTACGCCGCCACGATATGTAGCTGTCTGATTTGCAGATGTGTGAACTGGCCACGGAATCAAGTCATATTCGAATTTGATAACTTCCGGGTCGTTGAATTTTGCAAGATCCCATGGACCTGCAGGGAAGAATCCCAATTCACCTTTAATCCATCGCTGATAAGTGTCCAAAGACTGTGCCTGAGTTGCTGTCGGTGTGACAGGTTTGAATTTTGAAAGACCGCTTACAGGGAAATCAGAATTTCCGAGAGTCATGTTAGCCCAATACTGCAATGCCTCAACGAATTTCGGGTCGCTTACAGTAACTTTTGTGTGGCTTGCGTCGAGGAAGTCAGCACCGTTGCCCCATACGAACTGAATGAAAGCCCAGTGAATGTTAAGGCCTGTACCGAATGTGTCGTTCTGACCATCGCCGTTCGTATCTTTTGTGAGTTTTTCACAGACATCGATGAATTCCTGCCATGTGTACGGTTTGTCTTTGCTTGGGAGAGGAATCTTGTATTTTTCAAACAATGTTTTGTTGTAGGCAAAAGCAAAAGGACCGAAATCTTTTGGCAAAGCCCAGATTGCATTGCCCTTTCCTAGTTCTTTTCCGTCATATCGGTAAGTGTCTACTGCGCTCTCATACAAATCCTCAAAATTAGCACCAGCTACACCCTTTACATAAGGTGAAAGGTCGAGGACTTTTTTGTTGTCAACATACTGACGAACACCGCCAGGTCCGAGATAGAAGACGTCAGGCAAGTTGTTAGCAGCAAGTTGAGCCTGAATCTTTGCGTCATATTCATTCTGTGTTGATGAAATGAATTTTACTTTTGTGCCCTTGTGGGTCGCCTCAAACCGGGCAATAACTTTGTCAAGAATTGCCTTTTCCTGTGGCTGAGCGTAAATCATGAGAGTAAGCTCTTCCGCAAAAGCAGCAGATGCGAACATCACTGCACCAGCCAGTGCCATAAGTATTTTTTTCATATACTTTTTCCTCCTTATTTTTACGAAGATTTTTACATCCTCGCTTTTATCCTATAATTTAATTGTAAGTCCAATGTTTTTATCTGTCAAGAAAAATTGATATAAATCTACTTTTATTGATATTTATTTTTCCTTCTTGTTTCCCCAGAAGTATTCACCGCTTTTTTCTCCGTCGAAACAAGTGAAAGTGATTGTCTTTCGGTTCTTGCCCTTGCGTTTTGCCCAGTCAACAGCATTGAGTACATATCCGCGGAATTTTCCCAAACCATCAAGGCTGACAGTGAAAGTATATCCGTCTGAAGCCAGTTCCCAGTTGCCGTTATAAGCTCCACTTACCTTTCCTTCAGCAGAAAGTGAAATCTGTTTTGAAACCGTGGGCACGCCATCAGCCGTAACGACACTTACAGGGTCATTCTGACCAAAAGGCTTGTAATCAGAGATACTGGAACCGCGAACCGTGAGAATTGCATCATAATTACCGACAATATCAGAAGTTTTCAGCGATTCAAGTTTTTCCGAAAAATTTTTGTCAGCATAATATTCGTTCTGATTCAAGACCGGCCATCCGTCATCCGTAAAAAACATCTGACGAACCTGCAGGAAGAAGAAATATCCCGGCAGAAAATTAGTGCGTGAATGGCAGGCAAAAAGAATTTTTCCGTCCTGAGAGCGCATTATACTCTGTCCGCCCTGACAACGGAAACTGAATTCCTTCTCAAGTTCATGTCCGCCAATAATTTTGCTTCCGATTTCGTGAAAATTGCTGGCCGTCATTGCATCCAGATACATGCTTTTTCCGCTTCCATCAAGATAAGGGCCCGTAACTTCCTTTGAACGCCCCACTCCAACGCGGTAATCCCAATCAAGGTTGCCCATGGAAACAAAACAGTAATAATAGCCAGTGTCACTGTTGTAGATAACCTGCGCACCCTCATAAGCCGCGCCATATCCACCGGCAATCGCAATTCCAAAAGCACCGGGAACAGTGTCAGCAGGAGCGTCGATTTCCGAACCGTCTGCAGGATTCACCGGCTTTAATGAAACTGCATCCAGATACATGAGGGCAATTCCGCCTTTCCAGGAACCATAAGTCATTCCGAGACATTTTCTTCCTTTGATTGTGTACTCTACGTTTTTTCCTGTGGCAACATCGGTTACGAATTCCGGGTCGATTCCGCCAAAACCGTAAGCCCAGCCGCCAGCCGTATCAGCTTCCTGACCAGTGTGTGTGTCATAATTTGCCAGATTGTTGCAATACTGACCGGCAATGCTCGGATCATCATCGTCCCAAGTGCGGTCATACCAGGTGTAACGGACAATATTCGACTGCTTGTAAGTGACTCCGAGTTTTTTGAGGATTTCAGCAATTTTTGGATCTTTTGAAGCTGCCTGAGCTGCAGGCCAGAAAGGCCCTGTGGGATTTGAAGAAATTGTGAGCGCGATTGCGGCATCCGGGTTTCCGGGAGCACGACTGTCTGTGATGATTCCGTGGATTAAATAATAGAGTCCGTTCTGCTTGATGACAGTCGGAGCCCATGTCGAAGCCTGAGCCATATTGAAGTGAACCCATTTGAGCCAGTCTTTATCCCATTTTCTCTGGATAGCAGACTTTGAAAGGCTTTCCCAATGAACCAAATCTTCGGATTTTCGGATTTGCAGTCCTTTTTGACCAGCTCCTCCGATTGCAGCATCAGTTGAGTAAACATAGTAAGTTCCATCATCATCTTGAAAAAGTTTAGGGTCGTGGCAATTGAGTGGCCCCCAAATATCCTGAGAACCGTTGAAAGAAGCAGCATTTGCATATTTTGTAAGAACGGCCTTGTCAACATCACTTTTAGCAGCAGAAAGGCCAGAAAGAAGACAGCAGGCAAACGCAGCAACGAAGCCTGTCCGAGCAGCCTTATTCATATCTTTTCCTCCTAAAAAACCTGATACGGTTTAACTTTTCTTGATTCAGTATAACACAGCATTGAAAAGAAAGAAAGCAAAATTTTTGATAAATATCAACTTTTTTTGGAACAAAAAACGAAACTTTGTGATATAATTGATGTTGATTAATAGCAGTGATATGGCAATTTTTTTTGCAGTCACGACAACTTTCTACTCAGGAGAAAATATGAAAAAAAATATATCGAAATTTACGATTCTTCCATTTTTAGGACTTGTCCCATTTTTTTACGCCTGCGCTTCAACTCCGGCAAATTTAAAGGATTATTCGCCTGTAGCCGTCATGACAGTATACTCAAATCCGTCAGTTCCATGGTTTGACGAAAAATCAAAAACTGAATCTGTTGAGGACGGAATCCTTAGCGGTGCAATAAACAGGCTCATAAACAAAAAAAATCCTGAAACAGAAAAAGAAGCCGTTCAGGAGAGAATTGATTATGCAGGTCAGATTCTTTCTGCCAGAATACGGGATTTTGGCATGGAGGCAATCACTCCAGAAAGCAATCCTGATTGCAGCGCTTACAAAAACGCAGGGAAGACCTTTTCAGATTATCTGGGAAATACAGTTCCGGCAGCAGGTTACGAAGCAATAGCAAGCTCAAACGGTAAAATGAACAGAATGATTTGCAAGGAAACTGGTGCAAAAAGCGTAATCTACGTGAATTTCAGGTTTCAGAAAGTCATGGTAAAGGACGGAGTGCGAAACACGGGCGTTGCTCCAAGACTGGCGATGACAGTTTTCGCAACTGATAACACGGGCAAAAAAATCATTTCAAAAGAATACAGCGCAATTTCAGAAGATTACACGGACTTAATCAAATCTTCCGAATGGGACAAAGAAAAAGTCGTTTCACAATTCCCTGCCCTCACAGACAAAGTAATCACTCAATTTCTGTCTGAATTCTCAGTTTCAGACTCCGGGGAAACAAACCTGCAAGGATTCACACCCACAGAAATCAAAATAAAAAGCCCTGCAAAAAATCAGCAGGAAGACGCCGTTCTGGCCGAAAAAAAGGCTACTGCAAAAAAATTGCTGGAACGCGGCATGACTCTTGAAGAAGCAGCTGAAATTACCGGTCTTTCTATAGAAGAAGTTGAATCCTTAAAAAGGTAAAGGGAACTTTGGAAAACTGAAGTTTTTCGAGATAACTTAAAAAAAAGTCTGCCTGTAAAAAAGGAGGGAAACAGGCAGACAATCTTTTGTTTTATGGATATTCCTAAATTCTTTCGAAATATCCTTATAACCTTTATTGAACCACAGCGGAGCTTTTCTTGCCCCAATATGATTTTTTCAAATTCTTTTGAGTTCCGGCGTAAACAATGGTCGGTTTTCTTGGACTTGATTCCCAATCAAGCTCACGCTCAACTTTCACGCTTACGCTCGTTCCTGAATTTGGAGTAAATGTAAGCACCTGAGAAGCAGAGTCAAAAGACCACTTGCCGCTTAAAGCTCCGCTCATTGTGTGATTGGAAGAAATGACCAGATTAAGAGCCTCGTCCATTTTTCCATAATTATAACCGAGATCAATATGCTGCCAGCTTCCCACAAGTTCTTCTTCTTTAACATCAGTCATGTAAGATTGTGGAAGCGCACCATAACGCTCTGGAAGAACCATCGGCCATAAATCCGGATTTCCACCTGTCGGCGACCAGACGATTTTACGCACTCCGCCCATCATCACGGCATTCGAAGCATTTATTCCGGACACATCTTTCGGCAGACGCTGCTGGCTCATGTAATACCAGTCCCCGCCATCATTGAAAACAGCGCAGTGACTGATTCCCACCCAGCCATAGCAGGAACCAAGACCGTTGTCCCTGTCCTTGAATTTGTAAGGATGAGTCACAATAGGAAAAATATTCACGCTTGCATTTCGCTTGCCGTCCACATCGTTTGTCATCTCAGAGCCATCAAGTGCATAATATGGCCCCTGAATTTTTTCAGAGCGGACAACCCGCGTCTGATAAGGAACGTCAAGGCCATCATTTGCAAAGAAAAGCCAATAAAAGCCGTTATATTTTACAAGTTCCGGTCCTTCCGATGGTTGCCAGCGGCTTGTTCCACGACTGAAAATTCGTGTTCCATATCCCTGAGAAATAAGTTCCTCAGGTTTAGGATTATCCTTCGTTCCGTTTGCTGCCCATGGGAAACCCATTTCAAAATCGCCGGTAACATTTCCAGAAAGATAATCACCTCCGTCAACAGCAGCAACTTTTCCAGTCTCAGGATTGATTCTCACCAGTGCAAAACCACTGTGCCAGCTTCCATAAACCAGCCAGTGACTCCCGTCTTCATCAATAAAATAACTCGGATCAATCGCATTGAAATAAAAATATGCATCATCCCACTTGCTTGCCGAAGAACGTTCATAGCCATCTTTACCTTTGTCGCTCGAAGAACAGACCACAAAGCCCTTGTCTTCCCATGCAGAGGCCCCGCCATTAGGATTCGTGCTTTCTGCCACGCCGATAAATGCACGTTCTGTCCAGCTTCCGTCAAATGCTGATGATGCCTTTGCCCCACTCTTGATGTAATTATCAACGACTATGCTGTAATAAATTCTCACCTTTTTGACGCCGCCTGCTTCAACAACACGCGCGCAAGGTGCCCAATAGCCAAAAGAAATATCCGCCTTATTAATAGAAGGAAGCTGCTGTTCAGAGCGATATTCATTCAGTTTCGTGACAACCCAATCTGGAGCTTCGTCCATAATTCCAGGAACCCATTCCCAATCAAGAAGATTTTTTGAACGCTTTCCCTGAAAATGATGACCTCCTTTCGTAAAACTGTCGTGTGCATTACCATAAGAAGCATCTGTTCCAAACATATACCAATAGCCGTCAGTCCATTTGAAAACTGTCGGATCATGGGTGTTTGCAAGATTCCATCTGTTTTTATCTGCCCAGCTTGAATAACCAGTGTAATTGTCATTGTAAGAAGGTGCAGTGTAGCCCGAAATTACAGTTTCTTGTTCTTCGGGCTGAATTATCGGTTCTCCCTTTTCAGTCACTTCCCCGGAACAAGCCAAAAAAAAGGAAAAAATAGGGAGTGCCAGAGAAAGACCAGCAATTTTTATGTGTTTCTTCATATTGATTTCAAATTAGCTAATGATTACATGAAAATCGGATTTCCATTTTCATCATATTTAATTCTTTTTACCCAGGTATGGCGGTTCGGATCATAAAGCGCAAAATCCAAATCAACCTCCGCATAAGGCCGGGCATGATAAATCAAATAGTCTTCTTTTCCGTCACGGCTCGTTGTAAAGCTGTTGTGTCCAGGGCCGAAGACTCCTTTTTTCTCGTCCGTTACAAGAACTGGCTCCCTGCTTTTTTCCCAGGATTTCGGGTCAAGCAAATCAGCACCATCTTTTGCAACAAGAAGCCCCATACAATAAGTAGCGTCTGTTGCACTGGCACTGTATGTTATGAAAATCTTTCCATTGCGCTGTAAAACAGCCGGACCTTCATTCACTCTGAATCCCCTGCATTCCCAGTCAAATTCCGGAACCGAAAGCATAGTTTGAGGAAGACAAAGCTTGGTCGGACTTTCCATTTTGGCGATGAACAGGCCTGAATTTTCCTTGCGTTCCTGCCTTTTCTGCGCCCAGACCGCATAATGTTCCCCGCGATTTTCAAAAACGGTGCAGTCAAGCATAAAGCTGTCCCATTCTGACTCCAACATTCCTTTTTCTTCCCAAATTCCACAGAAAGGGTCAGAATTTGAATTTTCCAAAACCCATGTACGAATCCACCATGGGTCCTCTGCCCTGCCAGCTGCAAAATAGATATACCATTTGCCGTTGATAAAGTGCAATTCTGGTGCCCAAATGTGCCAGCTCATAGGCCCGCTTGAATGTTTGCGCCAAATTACGAGTGGTTCGGCATCTGCCAATCCCTTTACGCTCCATGACCTGCGAAGTTCAATTCTGTCATATTCTGGAGTGCTCGCCGTGAAGTAATAATAGCCATCTTTGTGAAAATAAACATAAGGGTCGGCCCTCTGCAAAATGAGAGGTTTTCTTTCATTTTCTTCGGTGATGTCGGTTATATTCATATTATACCTGTAATTTTGGTCAATTTAAAAAATCGGGCTGCCTTAAACAACAGCCCTTTATTGTTTTTTGCTCAGATTTTATTCAGCGTCAGGAGCCGTAACGCCATTGTAGATTGCAGCAACTTCACCAGCTGAAACAGCACGGTTAAGCACAAGAACTTCATCCATGACACCATGGAAAAGAGGATCCGGCCAGTTTGAGGCACCAACATAGATGCCCTGAACATTTGCGGCGATGTCAGACGGAGTTATGCGGCAAGGAATTCTCTGCTCAAGCTTTCCGTTGATGTAAAGTTTTGCCACGCTTCCATCAATCGTTGCAACAAGATGAGTCCATTCACCGATTTTTGGCAATGCTGAAAGAACAGAAACCGCACCTTTGGCACCGATAACGTCCATTCGCAAGAGTTTTGTTTCCCAGTCCATACCGATCCACAAATCTTCTTTCTGATTTCCGATGTCGATTACACGCGCCCATGTTTTCCAAGACTCAGGATTGAGCCAGGCCGAGAAAGTGAATCCCTCACCATCAAGAACAGATGGATCAAGAGTGATGTACTCATCCTGTCCGTTAAAGAAAAGTCCCTTTCCATTGTGACCTTCGTCAAGTTCCGAACCGTCGAGGGCTGCCGTGTAAACCGAAATTCCGTTTCCAGAATGATCTATTACTTCCTGACTTTCGTTGATTTCTTCTTCAAAAGTGTAATAACCAACAACACCGTCACCTTCCGTAATAGTGTATTTTCCGCCAGCCCCACCAGCAGCACCAGATGTTGAGCCACAGCCAGTGAATGAAAGGGCTGCACAAAGAGCCAGTGTACTAAAAATAATTTTTTTCATGGAATAAACCTCCTTTTTTTTATGCGTAACGGAGCTTTTCATATATCCAGTTTTATTGATATATAACAATTTTTCTCGTTACTGTTAAAATATTAAGGCAGTATCAGCTATATGTCAACAATATTTTCCATATTTTTTGATATATATCTAAGTTTTCTGATACATTCCTTCAATATGAATAAGCTCCGCTCGCTTCCGTCATCTCGCTTCCGCGGTTCAAGCCCAGCTTGAACCGAGACACGTCGTGAGTCTTTTCGCCTATCGGCGAACGCCGCTCGCTTCCGCGGTTCAAGCACAGCTTGAACCGAGACTCGCTAAAAACTTGCCTCGCAAGTTTTTACGGTAGCTATGCTACCGCCGCTCGCTACCACCAGAATGTCAAACCTAATGGGATTCGCCAGGCGAATTCTTCCAGGACGTTGCTGGTTTTCAGATGCTTGTACTGGAGTTCTAAGCCCAGCTTGGCGTTGCCGTTGGCGAAGTTTTTCTGGATGTATGGGAAGCCGTAGATGCTGTAGTAGCGGCCTGCGTGTCCGCGGGCGGTTGACGGTTCTCCGTCCAGGTTCATGAAGTTTCCGTCAAAGGTAACGAGGTCTGTACAGAAAGCATCGTAGTATTTTGCAATGCTGTCCTTGTCCATTCCGTTGCCGTAACCGTTGGCATCCTGACCATACATGAACTGAGAATTGAAGCCAAAGACGAATGAAGTTCCTGGAATCGGATGTGTCGCACTTATTCCCAGAACATTATAAATCGCCGTCTCATTGATTCTGATATAGTGAGGCGCATAGTAAGCAAAGCGATCTTCAAAAGCAAATTCCCACCCCGGAACCAGCTGAGTAAACTTGGCAGAAATCTGTGCGATATGCGCAGTAACAGTTTTTGACCAGTCCTCGCCACTCTGAAGGTTTGAACCACTTTCTTCGGCCTTTCGCCAGCGCAAATCATAGCTCATGTTCATCATGAAACCATAGAAGAGACTTGGCATATCCACCTGCAGGAAAGCTTCACCAAAGCGACTTTTTGTAAACTCATCATCAAAACCCGCACCGTTGGTGTAATAGGTATTCGGACGAATTCCGCCGTTAAAAGTCACATTGTACAAAAGCCATCTGTACTGAGCCATAACTTTGACAGCTTTTGCCAGATGACTCCAGTCGTTGAACTTTTCATAAGAATTCGTAAAAGGTGCTACTGGAAGACCAGCAATCATCTTGAATCCCTTGATTGAAGAAGGCAAAAATTCCACTCCACTGAATGCAGAGTCAGAAGCATCGCCTCGCATTGCAAGATTGTCTATTTTCTGTCCGCCCAAAACATATCCCGGGAAAATATAGCCTGCGTTAAAGCCGTTTGCAGCAAAATCGCCGGTATAAAATCGGAACTGATCGTCAAGAAAGTGCGTGCAAAGCCACATTTGTCCAATCGGAGTAGAAGTATCATCCTTATCCGCATTGAAATAATTGGTCTTATCCTGACTGTTGAACTTGGTGCGATCCATGTATTCCGGAACATCAGCATACCACGGGCCTACACCAGAACCAATCCAAACGTTTGTATGAAAATCTACGTTCGGTGCAGTTGCATCAAGATTCAGAAAGTGAATACCGTTCTGAACAGGTCCGAATTCAGAAGCAACTTCCGTGTGCTCCCATTTTTCTTCTGTCGGATATTTATGGAAAACCTGAGTAGCGGCAGTGCTTGTATAATCAACATAGCCGCCGATATGAATTTGCTGCGCAAACAATGCAGAGCCCGCACCGAGGACGGCAGCACCAATCAAAAGTTTCTGTAATTTCATCAGTTTGCCTCCTCATCTTTGAATTCCCAGAAATCCCAAGTCAAATCATTTCCTTTACGGGTAATGGTGAAAATAAATTTTCTTCCCATCGATACATTTCTTGCGCTTCCCGCAAAGCTTTTTGTATATGTAGCTTCAAGAGAATCATCACCCCAAGCATTTCCGTCACCAGGATTGTACCACCACCAGCCAGTATCATTGTGACAATGGAAGGCTAAGGCAGCAGTTCCCTCTGTTATACATCGCATCTCAAGAACGACAGTTTCTCCTTCACGAATCGATGTGGCAGAAGAATCAACCCGATTATCCCACCAGGCCTCAGCTCCTTTTACAGTCTCATCAACTTCAACAGAAGCGCCTTTAGTAACACGCAACGTCCATGTACCGTACATCGGTGAGATTCCGACAACAAGATTGTCATCCCACTTTTCAGAACTTGTAACACCAGCGTCATACTTGATTTTTGTCTTATATTCCACCTTGTCGCCTTCCGGCACTTCCAAGTCACAGCCTGCCAAAGCAAGCATAGTCAATGCAGCGATGGCAGAGCAAAATAATTTAAATTTTTTCATCACTCATGCCTCCTGTAGACTTAGAACTCAAATTTCACGCCAACCGGGATTCGGTAAGCAAGACAAGTGTTTGAATAGTCACTTGTAAATGCTCTTGTATAGGCAAGTTCAGCAGCAACTGTCAGGTCGCCGTTTGCAAAATTGTATTTAAAGTAAGGCTTTGCATAAGCTCCCATGTATTTTGTCGCATCTCCGCCTTTTGCCGAAGCACTTGCCATTTCGTTCAATGTCAAAGCCAAATCTTTGTTTGAAGCATAGGCTCCATTATTGATTTTGATGTCACCGTCACTGTTTGCAACAAAGCTCTTTCCCATCGCATCGCTTGCAAAAATTCCTGCAAGATTGAATCCAAGACTGCACTGAGTTCCGGCAACAGCATATTCGCCATTTACAGCAAGCACGTTATATAGAAGCTTTTCATCACTTGTGATGTAATCATCCCCAGCATAGAAAAGTCGGTCTTCAACTCCGAGAGTAAACTGCTCCGTAAGATTCATCTGCCCAGAAATTCCGACAGTTTGCGCATATGCCTTGTGCTCTTTTGTAGTTCCGCGAATCGTTGCATATTCAGCATCCCGATAACGAATGTCATAGCTCACGACAAGATTGAGCATATCAGCAAGATTTGGAAGGAGAGCCTGAACATAACCTTCACCGAACATGCTCTTTGTGAATGCAGTTTTTTCATTGAAAGTTGTTGAACCGCTGTCATCAGTAGCAATAGCCTTAGTTCCACGATCTACACCATCGTAATATGTACCAGGACGAAATCCTGCATTGATTGTCATGTCGTTGGAAAACTGATAGCTGGCAGCAAGCTTGACTTTCTTGCCAAGATTTTTCCACTGATTGCCTTCCCAGTCAGCCTGAATTCCATTTCCTCGAATCGGAAGAATCGGAAATCCTGCAAAGAATTTGAGCCCGCTGATTCGCTGAGGAATAAATTCAAGGCCGGTGAGATACGGGCCATAATTCTTGTCAGAAAGATTTGTGATGTACTGCTCGCCAAGAACAGCACCATTCGCAATGTATCCTGCGTTGAATTTCTCGAATTTTCCGGTATAAAGCTGAACCTGATCATTGAAGAATCCGACTTTCATGTTACCCTGATAGAAAGGAGTTCCTTTTCCACCGTCAGAGTAGTCGATGTATTCTTCATCACCACCGTCAGCATTGAAATAAAGCCCGAGGTTGAATTCAAAACTCTGAGCACGCACAGAAACGTCCACAGTCATGTTTCCGTCCGGATCATAACCAGCAGACGGCTCAGTATTAGTCTTTTCTCCATCATTATTGTAGCGAGCCTGAGACAAGCCCCAAGTTGTGTAATCAATTCCTGAATGGAACGTTACCGTCTGTGCAAAAGCGCCAGAACCCACAGCAAGGGCAGCAACGCCAAGCATGAATTTGTTAAATTTCATAGTGTTTTTTCTCCTTTAAATTTTTTATTTACTTCAAGACAACCAAATATGAGCCATCAACATTAAGATGCCAGGTCAATGATTCAGATTCACAGCCAGAGAAAGAATAAACCTGTACCCAGTCAGCCACATCCGCACTTGTTGCCTTAAAAGTTATTGTTCCGTCTTTGTACGAAACTTCAAGTTTAACAGTTGCTCCATTAATTGCTGTTAACCATGCAGCCCAATCAGAAGGAAGACTTGTGCCCGTTGTAACAACATTGGCATAAGAAAATTCACGACTTGTAGAATCTCCGTAATCCCAGCCGTAATTATCAGCACGCAGTGTTACTCCGCAAACTGCTGAATCCGCATTGAACATTTCAATAAGAAAATTATTCCAGTTATTCTCACCAGAACCATAATTCTTGAAATACACAGTCTGTACCTCACCTTTCGCAATTGTGTAGTTTTTTCCCGCATTCCAAGATGTTTTACAATCCTCAGTTCCCACTACATAATCTGTCTCTGTTGGAATACTGTTTTCACTCTGTGAAGTATTGTCTGTAGATGGGGCTGTTGTCGAAGAAGTAAACGCGCCTTCTGCCGTGTAGGCAAGTTTTCCGTTTACCGTTTCCGCAATTTTTACGCCAGTGTCCGTGTATTCAACTTTAATTACAACCGTATCAGAAGCTGTAAGAGCTTTTCCTGCAGTCTCATAAGTAAATTCATTTGAATAAGTTCCACCGGCTGTAGCATCACCTTCTGACCAAAGTCCAGCCTTGAATCCTGCATCTACTGATTTATTGAGCCAGTTGTCGCCACGAACGAAATTTCCCTTCGCCTCTGAAGCAGTTGCGTTGTCGTAAATTGCAAGCGCCCATGTATTCCATGCACTTGCACCGGCAGCAGTCTGTGTAAATGTGAAGGAAACCGAAGAACCTTTTTTAACCTGAACTGTTTCAAATTCAGAAATTGCATTCCATGTACTTGGCTTTAAGGTTGAATTCTTAATTGTCTGTTCTTTATCATCAAGTTTAACGCTTGTCAGATTGAATGTATTTTCTCCGCCCAATCCGACATAAATAACTGGCAAGGAAGCATCTGTTCCACTTTCCTCACCAGCAGCAGAACCGCCTCCTCCACCTTTCACAGCAAGCCTAGAATCCTCATCATCAAGTTTCATGTCACAAGCCATAAAACTGAATGCCGCAAGAAGAATCGCAGTTTTTCCTAATAACTTCACGATTTTCATACTTTTTCCTCCATTTTGCCCATCGGTACATACGGATTTACCCGTATATCCACTTTTATTGATATATACCGACTTTTCTCGGTAACGATATTATCCTAAGCCAGCTTTTCCCACCTGTCAACAAAAAAATTCACTTTTTTTGATATATATCAATTTTTTATGATATTTTCCTTGACAGTTGATTTTTTTTGACCCATTATGAATTTCATAACGCACAAACAAGGGGCGTTGCTTGCGTGCAACGTCACTAACACGAAGTTCATAAAGGAGACATTTCATGACAAAAAGCAGAAAAATTTTGGCTGCCCTTCTGTCGGCAGGGCTTTCATTGCCTTGTCTTGCAGGAGAAGCAGGAATAACAGCAGATTTTGGCGAAACACAGAGTCCGGTAAGCAAAAATCTGTTCGGAATATTTTATGAAGACATAAATTACGCGGCGGATGGCGGCCTGTACGGCGAGATGGTTCAAAACCGCTCTTTTGAATTTGGAGCAAGCAACAACAGCGCGACCACCGGCTGGAAAGATAAAGTCAATATCAAAGGCGAAAAATCTTCAAGCAGGTTAAAGGCAAGCAATAAAGGCGGATTAAATGCAAACAACCCGACTTTCGCAACCTTCACTGCAAAAGAAGCAGGAGACGGATTCTACAACAAGGGCTACAAAGGCATGTATTTTGAAGCCGGAAAAACTTATCCTGGTTCAGTCTGGCTCCGTTCAGCCGATGCGAGCATTCAGAGCATGACAGTCACAATCGGTGCCGATGATTCCGAAGCAAAAACCGCATCAACTAAAATCACCGGTATCACTTCCGAATGGAAAAAATACGAATTTTCTCTCACAGCAGCCGCAAGTACATTCAACGGAAAAATCTCGCTCTACGCTGACCAGGCAGGAAAAATTGACGTCGATTTCGTCTCGCTCTTCATGGCAGACATTTACAAGAACGAACCGAACGGCCTACGAAAAGACTTGGCTCAGATGCTTGAAGACATGCACCCCGCTTTCATTCGCTTTCCGGGCGGCTGCATCGTTCACGGTCACTTCCTCAACGACCGCTACCAGTGGAAGAACACAATCGGTCCTGTCGAGGAACGAAAAGAAACTCCGAACTTCTGGGGCGGAAACATTCCTTACCAGCAGTCTTACGGAATCGGTTTCTACGAATATTTCCGCCTCTGCGAAGACTTGAATGCCGAACCGATTCCTGTTTTGAGCGTCGGAATGAGCCATGACGGTGAAAAATCAAGTGATTACAAGTGGTATGCTCAGGACGCTCTGGATATGATTGAGTGGGCGACAGGAGATGCTTCAAGCAAATGGGGCAAAATCCGTGCAGAAGCAGGACACCCGGAGCCGTTCAAGCTCAACTACATCGGCATCGGAAACGAAGATTGCGGCGGAGATTATCTCGACCGATTCAAATTCATCTCGTCTGCAATCAAAAAGAAGTACCCGAACATCAAGACAATCATTTCATCAGGATTTACCTACAATGACGTGAATTTCCACAACGCATGGAATCAGGTAAAAGCCTGGGAAAAAGGAAAAAAGACAAGGAATTTGACGGATTTGGTCGATGAGCACTATTACAACCCATATACCTGGTTCCTCACAAACGGAAACCGCTATGATGACCAGAAATTCTATCCGCGCGGTGAAAATCAGCCAAAAGTTTTCATCGGTGAATACGCTTCATGGGTTGATGGCCGAAGAAACAGCCTTTTCGCAGCCATTACCGAAGCCGCTTACATGACAGGCATCGAACGCAACGGAGACATTGTTGAAATCGCAAGCTACGCTCCTCTTTTCGCACGTGACGGATTCGTTCAGTGGCAGCCGGACGCAATCTGGTTCGACAACAGTCAGGTTTATGGAACTCCAAATTATTACGTCCAGCAGATGTTCATGAACCACAAGAGCGACTACACGATAAAAACAAACGTAACCCAGCCAGTCATGGAAAACTCGAAGAAAAAAGGAATCGAAGGCACAGTCGGAATCGGCTCATGGGCAACTTCTGCAAACTTCAAGGACATCAAAGTGACTAACAAGGACACAGGCAAAGTCGTTTACAGCTCAAAAGATGCTAAAGACACAAGTGCGTTCAGCGTGGCAACTCAGCGCGGTGAATGGGAAGCCGCAAAAGGCGTTTTCACACAAAAATCAATGGCAACTCCGGCATTCATGGCACTCGACAACGAAAGTGAAATCGAAGGAATGCAGAATTATACCCTTGAACTTCAGGCACAAAAAACTGGCGGAGCAGAAGGATTCCTCATCAGTTTTGGCGTAAAAGGCGAAAATCTTTACTGGTGGAACATGGGCGGCTGGGGAAACACTCAGAGTTGTGTGGAAAAAGGCTCTCTCGGCGGCCGGAGCATCATCGGCGACTCAAAGCCAATGAACCTTTCAAACGGAAAATGGTACAAAATCAAGATTGAAGTTACCGGCGAAACTTACAGGTGCTATCTCGACGGAAAACTCATTCATGAATTCACTGACGTGCAGAATTTCGACCCGCTCTACGCTCATGTCGGACGCACAGAAAGCGGAAAAGTCATCATCAAGATTGTAAACGTGACTGAAGAAGCTCAAAATGTTAAAATTTCTCTCAAAAATGCCCCGGCTCTCTCGCAAAACGCAAGAGTCACTGTGATTTCAGGCGGAGCAGATGACGAGAACAGCTTCCGGGTTCCAAAGCAAGTCGCACCTGCAAGCGAAACATTCAGCGATGTTTCTTCGGATTTTACATATCCGGCAAAGCCCTGTTCACTCACGATTCTTGAAATAGACGCAAAATAAGCCACAGCGCCCCCATGGATACAGCCTAATTTAGCAATAAAATATCAAAAATGATAATTTTTTGCTATACTGTATCAATAAAAGCTGATATACTTTAAGGTAAACCGATGGTTTTGTCTGTTGAGGCAATTTCATCGGGTGTATATCAACTTTAAAAAGGTATCTCCTATGGAAACTGAAAATTCTGTTCTTATCATCAAACCTTTAGAGGATATAAAAAAATTAAAAGCATTGGCTTCCGAGCCTCGAATTCAGATTCTTGCACTCATTAAAGAAAAGCCTTTGAACATCAATGAAATCTCGGAACTTCTTGATTTTCCTCAGTCTACGGTGGCCACTCACATCTCTATTCTCGAAGAAGCTGGCCTCATCGTAACACAGAATATAAAAGCACGAAAAGGCACTCAAAAAATCTGTTCTCCATCCTTCCATGAACTTCTGATTCAATTCTCTGACACAAAAAATCCAGAAGACGACTGCACGGAAATTGAAATGCCGCTCGGAATTTTCACGGACTGTCAGGTTACTGCCCCATGCGGACTTTGCTCAACCGAAAAAATCATCGGTCAGCTGGACATGACTAACGCCTTTCTCAATCCTGACCGCATGAAAGCCGGCCTCCTCTGGTGCAATTCCGGTGAAGTAGAATATAAATTCCCAAACAACACCATGTACGACAAGCGGGAACTTTCAAAACTCGAAGTCAGCGCAGAGCTTTCTTCCGAAACTCCAGGAACCAACCCGGACTGGCCAAGTGACATCACAATCTGGATTAACAGAATTGAAATCGGCACATGGACTTGTCTTGGCGACTACGGCGACAAGCGGGGCAAATACACTCCGGCATGGTGGAAGCTCGAAGGCAGCCAGTACGGTCTCCTCAAACATTTTTCAATTACAAACGAAGGAAGTTTCGTTGACGGCGAAAAGCTTTCCGACGTTACGATTGCAGATTTAAAGCTTCCTGAGCATCATTCAATCAGGGTAAAATTCGGCGTAAAAGAAAATGCCGAACATCTTGGAGGAATGAACATCTTCGGCAAGGGATTCGGCAATTACGATCAGGGCATCATTCTCAGAGCTTATTACGGTCAAAAGAAATAAATTATTACAAGGTTGTCTGTTTTCGGGCAACCTTTTTTTATTCAATTATGGAAAGATTCAGAATATTATGCTACAATGTTCGATTGAAAAAATAGGAGCAGCAATGAGCAACAAAATCATTCTTAAAGCAGAAGATTTGGACGGTTATCTCACAAACGAAGATAACGAGGATCTTGCCCGCCTTGATTCAATGTTTAAGGAGACGATGAAGTCATTCGATCCTGTCAACAAAGAAAAAATCATCGAGGGCTATGACAAAATGGGTCACGAAATGCACGCAATCTGCAAAAAACATCCGCAGATTAAAGTGTATTCATTCGAGACGGAGCAGCAGGCACAGGCCGAAGCAAGCCGTGTAATTTCCAAACTCCGCGACGAAAAAACCGACCATCAGGAATTCATGTATTACAGCCAGCGGGCTTACGAAATGCTTTTCCGTATGGCTTACGTCAACCAAAAAACCGACAAAAAAGGTCACATCATTGTTAAAACTCCGGTAACTTTCCCGGTTCAGAACTACGCAGTTCACAAAATCCCAGACATCGATCACAAAATCAACAACACTGTAATGTGTGTTATGCTCCGTGGCGCGCTTTTGCCAAGCATGATTGTCTCAAAGGAAATCGAAGAATTCTCTTCAAAATCATACCTCACACCTTTCGCACTCTTCAAAATCAGCCGCAACGACACCAAAAACGAGAGCAACATGGAATACATTCTCGATTTGGACAAGTCTTTCTTCAACATCGAGCAGCTTAACGGCAAAGATTTGATTTTCGCCGACCCAATGAACGCAACAGGCGGTTCTCTGGTAACAGTCGTAAAATATCTTCAGGAGCAGGGCGTCAAACCGGCTTCAATCGCCTTCTTCAACACAATCTCCACCCTCAAAGGCGCAATCCGTGTCACACGTGCATTGCCAAACCTTACATGCTACACGCTCTGGATGGATCCAGTCATGAACGAAAAAGCTTACATCATGCCAGGTCTTGGCGACGCAGGCGACAGGCTCAACGGCTGTGACACCAAAGAGCACGCCCGAAACATCATCCAGCTTCTCGCAGACTACGGTCACAACATCTCAAGCCTGTACCGAAGCCAGATGTTCGAGATTGAAAGAACAGTTTTGGGATAATACAAATTAAGAAACCACAGATTACACAGATAGGCACAGATTAAATAATACAAAATCCGCGTTCATCTGCGTTAATCCGTGTCTAATTATAATTAGGAGTGAAAAATGGAATTAGTTTACAACATTAAGGACCGCCCAAGTCTGGGTAAGGTCTTCTTGTTTGCCGTCCAGCAGCTTCTGGCTATCATGGCGGCTACAATCGCCGTTCCTGCAATCGTCGGCAACGGTCTCACAGCATCTGCAGCTCTTTTCGGCGCAGGCGTGGGCACTTTCATCTACTTGATTTTCACAAAAAGCGCAAGTCCGGTCTTTTTGGGAAGCTCTTTCGCTTTCATCGGCTCAATGTTCTCAGCTTTCGGCGGTGCGGCTTCTGTCACAGTCGGATACTGGGGCTTGATTATCGGCTCAATGATGGCAGGAATCGTCTACATCATCATCGCCCTTGCAGTCAAATTCTTCGGCGTAAAATGGATTGACAAGCTCATGCCGCCAGTCATCATCGGTCCAACCGTCGCAATCATCGGTCTTTCACTCTCAGGCAACGCAATCGGCGACCTCATGAAGTCAAATATCGAAGGCGGAAGCACTTATGTTGCCCTCATCTGCGGTCTTTTCACTCTTTTCGTAACAATGATGTGCTCAACTTACGGCTCAAAAATCGGAAAGCTCATTCCTTTCATCCAGGGAATCCTTGCAGGCTACATTCTTGCGTCAATTTTCGCAATTATCGGGCACGTCATAAACAATCCGAGCCTCATCGTAATCAACTACTCAGCCCTCACCTCGCTTGATTTCTCAAAATTCTCAAGCTTCCTTTCACTTCCAAAGTTCACATTCGCTTTGGGCGGTGTCGAAGGGCTCAAAGGCGTTACAGGCACTTACCTTCTCACAATTTTTGCAGCTTACGTTCCTGTTGCATTCGTAGTTTTCGCCGAGCACCTGGCCGACCACAAAAACCTTTCTGCTATCGTTGGCGTCAACCTTCTCGAAAATCCAGGCCTCACACGCACTTTGCTTGGTGACGGCGTTGGCACATTCATCTCAACACTCTTCGGTGGCTGTCCAAACACAACTTACGGCGAGTCAATCGGCTGTGTCGCAATCACCCGCAACGCTTCCACAATCTCAATCTGGGGTTGTGCAATTCTTTGTATTATCTTCAGTTTGATTACTCCTCTCGTAGCTTTCCTTGAGACAATTCCAAGCTGCGTAATGGGCGGCGTTTGTGTTGCACTCTACGGCTTCATCGCAGTCTCAGGTCTCAAAATGTTCCAGCAGGTTGATTTGAACAAAAACCGAAACCTCTTCGTAGCGAGCGTAATCCTTATCACAGGTGTCGGCGGCATGGTCGTAAAATTCGGCAAAGTCGAAATCCGAACAGTTGCCTGCGCATTGATTCTCGGAATCATTACAAACCTTCTTCTTTCTCCAAGCGGGAAAAAAGAAGCCTAAATTATTGAAAATAAAGTTATATGCATTAAAATAGACAGTGGAGGGCTAAGAACTCATGAAAAGAATAAAAATCATCGCATCAATTATGATTTTTTTAAGTTTTGTTCTAGCCAGCTCCATTGTCTTTTTTTTAACCAGTAAACGCATCGAAAATGATACCAAAAAAAATCTGGTCATAGCTGAACACGTCTATGATTCTGTTTACAACCAGCTTATCAAGCCTATCACGGTTGCCAAAACCATGGCCTCAGACACCTTCCTTAGCGAAAAGCTCCGTCTTGAGGGCACTCTCCCGGAAAGCCGCATGGAAGCGCTCATGGCAGAATACCTCAAAGAAATCAGAACCAGGCTTAATTATTCTTCAGCATTTGTAATTTCTGAGCAGGCAAAGAGATACTACACTGCAAACGGCATTGCAAAACTCATCAACCCACAAAAAGTTCCTTACGACATATGGTATCAGCTTTTCATAGACACCAAAAAGAATTACGACCTTGACACAGACCGGGATCAGTCAAACGAATACCGATGGACAGTTTTTGTAAATCATCAGATTAAGGACGAAAAGGGAAATTTTCTTGGAGTATGCGGTGTTGGAGTCATAATGGACGAAATCCGCTCGCTCTTCACAAGCCTTGAACAGGAATATGACATAAAAGTCAACCTGATTGACACAGACGGTCTCGTACAGGTTGACACAAACACCACAAACATCGAAAACGCATACATTTCCGCCGCAATCGAAGACAAAGCCGGCAGCAACACATTCACCTACAGGCGCCGGGGCTACAACGGAATCCGCATGGTCCGCTACATGGAAGACTTGGACTGGTATCTGGTCGTTCAAGGGACTTCGGAACATGTTACCTTCGAAAAAAATCTCATTCTTCTCCTTCTGGCAGCCTTTCTGGCCGTCATTTCAATTTTCTTTGCAGGCCTGCGTTTATTTTCAAAAAAAGAGCAAATCCATCGCGATGAAGACATTCTGGAAGATTCTGTGACCGGCCTTCCAAACCGAAATTATTTCAAGGAAGCATACGGTGAAATGGGAATCTTCACAACAACCCGCTATAAAAGCATGGTTTTCTTCGACATTGACAATTTTGAAAGCATAAAAATGAACAGGAACGGTGACGAAATCCTAAAAAACACTATACTCACCGCAAAATATCATATTCAGGAAAAAGGACAGATTTTACGCTGGGAAAAGGACAGCTTTATGGTCATTCTTGAAATTCCGGTGGAAGAATCAAGTCAAATTTTCAGGAAAATCTGTGAAGACTTAAAAAATACTCTGGACATAACAATATCAGCCGGAATAATCGAAATCAATCTGTCTGATACCATCAAAATAAATTATTATCGTGCGGTTCAGGCCTGCTACTCCGTAAAGGAAACTGGCGGAAACGGAGTAAAGTATCATGAATCAAGATAAAAAGCTTATAAACTTCAGAAATCTGCGCTCAATCAGAACAAAGCTTATCTTTTTCATTTTCACCCCTACAATTCTGGCATCCCTGCTGATTTTAACATTATACTGCTTTCTTCAGGGCAGGCAGATGTCTCAGGAAGTCAACAGAACCATCAATCTTGTGGCCGAACAAAAAAAACACGAATTCAACAACTGTTTTTCTTCCGTGGAAAGAGCCGTACACAATATCAGCGACTATGTAATCGAAACGATTGAGCCGCAAAAGTTTTTACAAGACGAAGCTTTCAGACAAAAATACACAAAAGACCTTGAGACCGTAATTCCCCGCATTGCAGCAGTCGCAAAAGATTCTGTAGCCCTGTATTTCAGACTGGAGCCTTCAATTTACGGTGCTCAGGCCGGTGTTTTTCTTACGGGAAACAGCAAAAACGGTTTCATCAGCATAAGCCCCACCGATTTGAGCATTTATGCCCCAACCGACGTTGAGCATGTCTGCTGGTATTACCTTCCTGTCTGGGCAGGAAAACCAATCTGGATTGAACCTTATGCCAACAAAAACATAAACATGCATATCCTTTCCTATGCAATGCCGGTCTACAAGGACGGACTTTTTCTTGGAGTTGCCGGAGTGGACATAAATCTTGCCACAATCAAAAACATATCCGACACACTCCCCTTCGAAGAATACAGTGCCATTCTTTTAGCTTCCGACAATACAATGATTTACAACACAAGCTCAAAGAATCTCACCCCATCGCCCCATTCCAGGGAAGAAAACAACGACCAGAGGAACTTAAAGCCCTTCTTCAAGTCCGAGAACAATTCTTCAATTCAGGAATTCATTCACGACGATTCACTTCACTTTGGCGTAAAAAAAACACTTCAAAACGGAATGAACCTGATTATCGCGGCAGAAACTTCATCCATAATCGAAAGCAACAAGACAGCCAGACTCTGCCTTTTGTTCATCCTGATTTTCGCATGTCTTGTGGCACTTTTAAACATATACCTGGGCTGCACTCAAATTCTAAACCCTATAATCGAGCTTACAAAATCATCGTACAGGCTTTCACGGGGCGAGCTTGGAATTCAGATTCTCTACAAATCGAATAACGAAATCGGTTTTCTTGCAGACTCAATCCGCAAAATGGCCGTGCAGCTCAAGGAATATATTGAATTCATCCGTGAACAGACAAAAAGCGAGCGCTCAGCAAAAGAAACTGCAATAAACGCCTCAAAGGCAAAAAGCGACTTCCTTGCAAACATGAGCCACGAAATCCGTACACCTATAAATGCGGTCCTCGGCATGGACGAAATGATTCTCCGTGAAAGTTCAGACGAAAATATCCGCCAGTACGCCGTAAACATAAAACAGGCAGGGAATTCCCTTCTTGCAATCATAAATGACGTCCTTGACTTCTCAAAAATCGAGTCCGGTAAAATGGAGCTTATCCCGGAAAGCTACGACTTTTCTTCCATCCTTATCGATCTGATAATAATGATTTCCGAGCGTGCCCAGGCAAAAAAACTGGACATGAATCTCAAAATCAACCCGGATCTTCCAAAAATTCTGGTGGGCGACAGCATCCGCATAAAGCAGTGCATCCTGAACCTTCTGACAAATGCCGTAAAATACACGCCCAAAGGCAAAATCATCTTTTCCGTTGATTTCGAATTCCTTCAGGAAAATAAAATTCTTCTCAAGGTAAGCGTGGAAGACACAGGAATCGGCATCAAAAAAGAAGACATGGCAAAGCTCTTCTCGCCCTTTGAGCGAATCGAAGAAAATCGCAACAGGACAATCGAAGGTTCAGGACTGGGACTCAACATCGTCAAGCAGATTCTTTCCCTCATGAATTCCAAGCTTGACGTTCAGAGTGAATACGGAAAAGGCTCAAAATTTTCATTTGTCATCGAACAGGAAGTTTCCGGCTCCGAAAAAGTCGGTGACATCATGGAAAATTACAAGAAAGCCGTTTCCTTCATGGAAAAATACACAGAAACTCTGATTGCACCTGCCGCCCGACTTCTTTTTGTTGACGACACCGAAATCAACCTCGAAGTTATAAAGGGCCTGCTTAAAAACACAAAAATCCAGCTCGACATGGTAATGAGCGGCGAAGAAGCCCTTGAAAAAGTCTGTGAAAATGCATACGACATAATCTTCATTGACCACCGCATGCCCAAAATGGACGGAATTGAAACCCTTGAAGCCATGCAAAAGCTTCCCAAAAACCGCTGCCTCTCAAAGCCATGCATTGCACTGACTGCAAATGCAATTTCAGGTGCCCGGGAAATGTACCTCAAGGCAGGCTTTACGGACTATCTTACAAAACCAATCAGCCCTCAAAGCCTGGAAAATATAATCCGAAAATATCTGCCCCAGTCTTTGATTGACAGTAACGAAGCCGAAAGTGGAGACCAAAATTTATCTCATAATGAATCAATATCACAGTCCGAAAATGAACTTCCAAAAATCGAAGGAATCGACAATGCAACTTGCATGGAATACTGCGGCACCAAGGAACTCTTTCAGGAAATGATTCTCCGATTTTACAGGGGAATAAACAAAGAATCAGGCGAGCTTGAATCCTTTTTGAAAGACGAAGACATTGAAAATTTCCGCATAAAAGTGCATTCCCTTAAAAGCTCGGCAAAGCTTGTAGGCGCCCTGGAACTTTCTTCCCAGGCAGCGGAACTGGAATCCCTTTCAGCTCAAAACAATCTTGCTGCCATAAAAGAAAAGTTCCCTTCACTTTTGCATTTGTACCGCAGCTATCTAGAAAAATTGTCAGATTTTGTTAATAATATTTCAAAAGACAGCCTTGACACAGAAAGGCCGGAACTTTCTTCCCAGGAATTCCATAAAAAAGTGGAAGAACTTATATCCATCGCCGAAGATTTTGACAGCATCCGCATGGACGACTGGTTAAAGGAAGTGTCAGCATACAAAGTATCAGAAGCAGATTCTGAATTATTTGAAAAAATCAGAAACTGCATTGAAAACATAGATTTTGACGGAATCAAAAAAATTCTTAATTAATGGAGCAAAAAGTGGGCACAAACGAAATCTATCTCATTGGAGACATCAAACGGCTTGTAATTCAAACCTTAATACAGAATCTTGAATTCAATGGAATAACAGTACAGCCGGTTGACCCGGACGCTTCTTTCGTTTCCTGCATACCAAACCTTCCGGCTCACGTCCTTTTGTGCCTATCCGAAGACATCGATGCAGAGCTAATTCAGACCCTAAAAAACAAACAGAACAACTGCGGCCTCCATGTATATACGGCAGGAACAATTTCATCAATGTCTTTAATCGAAGAAGAATACCTCAAGCAGCTTCCAGCCTTTAAATTCAAAAGCTGGCCGATCGATATTTCACTCCTCAAAAAGGCCATGGAATGGAACGAACGCAACCGCAAACGAATTCTTGTCGTAGATGATGACCCAAACATTCTTCGTACCATAAAATCCTGGCTCGAAAATGACTATGAAGTTTACCTTGTAAATTCCGGCTTCAATGCCCTTGATTTTATTGCCAAACATCAGGTAGATTTAATCCTGCTCGATTATGAAATGCCGCTTTTGAACGGGCCGGAAGTCCTTCAAAAACTGCACCTTCACAAGGAAACTGCTGCCCTTCCAGTTATTTTTCTTACAGCCAAAGACGACAGGGATTCCGTCATGAAGGCAATCGAACAAAAGGCGGACGGTTACATTCTTAAAACCCGCTCGCCCTCAGAAATCATAAAGACAATCAAAGAATTTTTCAAAAAATACATTGTAAGTCCAGAGGTATTAAACTAAATTATGAACGAACCTTTTTACAAGGAAGGCCTTTTTTTTGGCTGCCAGCGGTGCTCTTTCTGCTGCGGGCACTCGCCTGGATTCGTCTATCTTTCCCTGCGGGATTTGACAGCACTTCGCAATCATCTCAAAATGAGCGTCTCAGATTTTGTTTCCAAATATTGCCGCTGGGCAGATTACTATGAAGGCGAGCAGGTTCTTGCTCTTCTCGAAAAAAAGAATTACGACTGCATTCTCTGGGAAAACGGCTGCTCATGCTACGAAGCCCGCCCTATTCAGTGTTCCACCTACCCTTTCTGGTCATGGATGGTCAAAGACAAAGAAATGTGGGAAGAATGTGCCCGTGACTGCCCCGGCATGAACAACAAAAAAGGCAGATTGTGGACTTTTGAAGAAATCGAATCAAACAAAAAAGCATATGATGCAAACAAGCCGCTCACACGAGCACAGGTCGAAGAATTAATTCAGCAAGAAAAGTCCGGCTCTTAAATCAGGTTCAGTTCCTTTGCAACGATTATTGCCCGGCTTTTTGACTTGACTCCCAGTTTTTTGTAGTTCTGCTTGATGTGATAGCGGACCGTCTCAAATTTCATATCCAGATTTTTTGAGATTTCGTCAGTTGAAAGTCCCTGTAACTGAAGACGAAGGATTTGCCTTGCATTTTCCGAAAAATTTGTCTGACTTACCACTGGTGGTGCACAATACTGAGCATAAAGCCGGGCCATTTTTTTGCTTTCACGAAGAACTTTAGAAAACCAGCTCTGGTTGATTTCTTCTGACTCTTCCATTTCATCCTTGATTTTTAAAAGAAGCGGCAGAATTGCGGCGCCTTCATCACTTATTATCCGCACGAACTGATATTTTGAGGCAGCTCTAAGAGCCTGCACGAGGCTTTCCTTCCATTCAATATCCTGCCTGAAATTCATGATGGCTCCAAGAATTTCACATTCAATGGATATGTAGACCCGGTGATAATGCTCGCCGTACCATTTCATTTTCTCGTTTAAGGAAAATGCCTCGCCAAACCTGCCTTTAGCTATGTAGCAGCGGATTTTGGTCATGTACTGATAGCGAAGCATGGCATAAATTTCGCGGTTTTCGTCCGGAGCATGATTTTTGAGCCACAAATCCGTTGACGCTGAATCGTCACGGTACAAATCAATCCTGCACTGAAGGGCCCTGAGATTCGGAAGCAGCTTAGTGCACTTAAGGGCACGGCATTTACGTTCAAAGGCATTGTACTGGAGCAGGGCCGTTTCCAGCTGCCCCATGGCCATGTAATACCTTATGAAAAGCCCAGAAGCAACAAAACCCATTTCAAGATTGTCATTCAGTTCAGTTTCAAGCTGGCCACGGCTCAAAAGCGAAAGAATTTCCGCGTTGTCGCCAGCCTTTTCCCAAAAACTTTCTGCAAGCGCAAGATTAACGATGGACTTACCATTTTTACCCAGAGCCAGGGCTATCAATTTTCCGTATTTTTTTGCAATTGCCCGGTCTTTTAACGACCATTCACAGAAATCTTTTCCACCGTTCATGGTTGAAGGCAGGTTCGAGGTGACACAAAATTCAGGAAGTTTAAGTCCTTTTGTAGTCAGCAGGACCCCAAAACTTTTAATTGAATCCAAAACGGTCGCGCTTCCCCTGTGCGGAAGGGCAATGTCCAGATAGGCAATCCGTCTTTTTGCCTCGTTTTTTTCTTCACCATCAAGCAGGGGAATTTTTTCCTTCAACTTTTGATACCAGAATTCGCTCAGTTCCGCCTTAAAAAGCATTGAACAAATCATGCTCATGCCGCTCATAAGAATCACATTTTCTTCGATTTCGGACTCGGACAGCTCAAAATAATAGCGGCTCAATCCCAGATACTGTCCGTTACTTGGATTCTGTGAAGAATTCTTTATGAGAATTTCCATTATTTTTTGCCTGCAGCCGATTCTTGAATACAGGCTCATGGCCTTTTCAAATTCTTCCTTTTTTTCGTACCACTCAGCAGCTTTATGCGAAATTTCCTTGATTTTTTCGGAACCAAGCAAAATCTTCGCTTCGTGCCGGAAACCTTCCAGAGGAATCGGTCGAATCCGGTATTCATCTTCGCTTTTGAAAATGAAATTTGCAATGCTCCGGGCCTTTTCAATATAAGCACAGGTAAAAGCCGAACCTGTAATGTATTCTGCCAGTTCAATGGTAAAAGAATCAACAATTGACAGCATGATATAGAAATTTTTGAAGTCTTCCGGCCAGGATTTTATGACATAATTTACCTGAAATTTTGTAAAGACTTCCTTTAGATATGGAACCAGTGAATTTACATCAGGATTATTCTGAAGACGGTTCCCGGCAACTGTCAGCGCATATGGATTTCCGCATATAAAATCCTGCAGTTTTTCAATATTTTCATTGGAAATTACGATTTTTTTGCTGAAGAAAAATTCCCGCATCTGCTCAATCGTAAGCGACAGGTCATTTTCATCGATTATGACAAAATTGTTCTGGGTATAATAGGGAACGAGCCAACCAAGCAAAGGCGCACGGGCAATGAAAATCGGCCAGACATCAGAGCGGTCAGCAATTTTCAGAATACGATTCTGAACTTCTTCATCGCCCACAAACTGCATATCATCAAAAATTACTGCAAGTGGCATTTTTCGGTTGGGATTTAAGCGGGATTCAAAATTTTCAAGAAGCTCAGATTCTTCAGAGACAGGCGAAAAATAAAAGAAGGTCTTTCCGGAAAAAAACTGGCGGATAAGCTCAGTTTTGCCATAAGAAGACATGCCGTAAATATAGACAGGCTGAAGCGACCGCCGGGCACTGACCAAGCGATTCATAGCCGCCTGAGGGACAATATAGTCTGACTTCTCTCTCTTCATAACATCTAATATAGCGAATTTTTATAATTTTGCAAATTTGAAAAAGCTGTTGTATAATTTAAATGATTAATTTTTATTCTTTAAGGAGATTCAACATGAAAAGTTATTTTGATTTAAAAGATCAGGTTGCGATTGTAACAGGATGTTCTACAGGTCTTGGAGTTCAGATGGCCAAGGCACTTGCAAATCAAGGGGCTAAAATCGTTGCCGTAGCACGCCGCAAAGAACTTATCGACGCAGTTGCCAAAGAAATTTCTGACACATACAAAGTTGAAACCCTCGCCGTTCAGTGCGACATCACCAATACAGAAAAAGTAAATGCCGCCGTAGACGAAGTCCTGGCAAAATTCGGAAGAATCGACATTCTCATCAACAATGCGGGAACAGGAGCCGTTGCCCCTGCCGAAGACATTACTGACGACCAGTTTAACGGTGAAATGAACGTTGACCTGGCAGGAACATTCAAATTCGCCCGTGCAGTTGCCAAAAAAGCAATGATTCCGGCAAAATATGGAAGAATCATCAACATCGCTTCAATGTACGGTCTTGTAGGCAACAAAATTGCAGGCTCAGCTCCATACCATGCCGCAAAAGGCGGTGTAGTCAACCTTACACGAGCCCTTGCTGCAGAATGGGGCAAATACAAAATCACAGTAAATTCAATCTGTCCGGGATATTTCTATACTCCGCTCACAAAAGAAACCCTGGATTCTGACTTTTTCCAGCAGAACGCCCGCACCATGATTCCTCTGGAACGCTATGGCAACGAAGGCGAACTTGATTCTGCAGCGATTTTCCTTGCCAGCCAGGCTTCAAGCTACGTTACGGGCGTTAATCTGCCTGTAGACGGCGGTTACACCTGCATGTAAGCGTAAATTCTTCACTTTTCGTGCTAAATTTTACAAAAATTTCTAGAAAATCTTCTTAATTTAAAGTGCTGAATTCATTAAAATATTAGGATGTTAAAATGTTTTCAGTACAAAAATTAGGAGGATTTTTTTTATGAAAAAATTCATTGGCTCTGTGGCAGTCCTTACACTTTCAGCCAGCTTATTCATGGCATGCAGCAATAAACCTGTATTTGTTGCTAACAAAGACAAGCCGCTGGTATTCTTCAATCGACAGCCTTCTGATCCAAAATCCGGTGAAATTGACATGGCTTCAATGAACTGGAACGACAAAACATATTATGTTGGTTTTGATGCTGCAAGCGGCGGCACCGTTCAGGGCAAATTGATTACAAATTTTCTTGCAAATTCAGAGCCATCAGCAATTGACCGCAACGGTGACGGCGTAATCGGTTACGTTCTTTGCATCGGCGATGTCGGTCACAACGACTCAAAAGCACGTACAGAAGGCATCCGAAAGACTCTCGGCACATGGAACGGCTCAACAGCTCCCGGCAAAACAAAAGAAGGTTCTGTTTCTGTCGGTGGGAAAGACTTAAAGGTTGTAGAACTTGACGGAAAAGAAATGATCGGCTCAGACGGTTCAACATGGAATGCAGACGCTGCAACAAAAGCCATGGACAGCTGGGTAAAAAAATTCGATACAGCCATCGATATGGTCATTTCAAACAATGACGGCATGGCAATGGGCTGTCTCAATTCTTCAAGCTTCCCTGAAGGCATTCCAATCTTCGGCTATGACGCAAATACAGACGCAATCGAAGCAATCGGCACAGGCCGGCTCACAGGAACCGTATCACAGAACGTTGACGCACAGGCAGCAGCAACACTTCAAGTTATCCGAAACCTTCTTGACGGCATTACAGGTGAAGAAGCTGTTTCAAGCGGAATCACAAAAACCGACAAATACGGTAACAAAATCACGGCCGCAATCGATTACATTCCTGCAACAAAGACTTTGCTCGCACAGAACACTGCCGTAAATTCATCAAACTGGCAGCTTTACACAGTCGGCACACGAGACATTGCAATCAAGCACTCGAATGCCCCCGAAAAGAAGGTTCTTCTGACAATCTACAACTCAGCAGACAACTTCCTTTCTTCATCATATTTGCCGGCCCTCAACTACTACGCTCCCCTTCTCAGTCTCAAACTCACTGTAGTTCAGGGTGACGGTCAAAATGAATCAAGCTGTATTGACAAATTCACAAACCTGAGCGAATACGATGCTTTTGCAATCAACATGATTAAAACAAACTCAGGCCATGAATACACAGAAAAGCTCAAATACTAGCAGTAAGCCCGGCTACCGGTTTTTACCATTCTACCATGCAGTAGACAGGGCAGGAAGCTTAAGCAGGACAGGGTTTCCTTTAACATCTGTCACAAGGATTCCCTCGCTGAAAATATTAAGCGGACTTGCTCCGTTTATTGCAACGTCGCTCTTGTTTTTGAGCGTAAGGTTCTTGTCAAAGGCTGCAAGGTAATTTTTGCCGCCTTCCTCGATAATCACATAGAATAAATCACCATGCTCAACAAGCGAAGAATTTTCAGAAAGATTTTCTTCGCTCTGCCTTATGATTTCAAGGCTTTCAGAATCAACAATACAGAGTTTTATCGCTGATTTTTTGTCCTTCACACCGCACAAGGCAATGAAACCTTCAGAAACAGGATAAATCGCCTTTTCACGAATCTGCTTCAAAGGCGATTTTTTTACAACTTCCCCGTTCTCCGGATTTACGGTCATAAGGGAATACAATTTGTTTTTTTCGTCTGCTATAAAAAGACTTGTAAGGTATTTTTTGCTTTCAGCAGATTTTTCTGCTTCTGATTTTTTGATTTCTTCCTTGTCTTTTGCAATCTGTTCCCGTTCAGCCTTTACTTCTTCATTTTTGCGGTCTGCAAGTTTCTGCTGCTCGTTCGCAGTTTTAGCAGATTCAGCCGCTTCAACTTTTTTACCTTCTTTTTTCTCCTGGGCGGCTTCTTTCTGGGCAGACTTTGCCTTTTCGCTTGCGTTTTCAGATTCCTTTTCTTTTATTTCTGCAAGTTTTTCACGGGTTTCAACACTTTTGTCGTCTTCTGCACGCAGGGCTTCGATTACCTTGTCATCGCTGATTTCCGAAGTCTCAACACTTGCCTCGCCTGCTGAAATTGCCCCCAGGGGAATCACAAGCTGAGTCTTGCCTGCCCATTCTTCCCAGTTTGTGCTCAGGCCGACAGCTTCTTCCGTGAGATATGTAAGGACTGCGCTTTTATATTTGGAAGAAAAAGCCGCAAGCTGGCCGCGGTAAACCGCATTGTAAACCGTAATGAAAACGGCAAGCGTCTCTGAGTCCTCGCGGGAATATCCGTAAGCTTCCATAAGAAAGCCTGTGACAATCCGCCGAAGGTTGTTAATGTGGTCAACGCCGGCATTCTGGTTCAAAAAAAGAATGTCCGCGTCCAGCCCAGGCTCTTCAAGGCCTCCAACGACATGATACACAGAATATTTTGAATAAGGCTCGACCGAAAGTGGATTTTCAACGTCTTGTGCTACCTGCCGGCCAAGATTGCTTCCGATTCCCATAATGGCATCGGCGGATTCAATCACAGCATGGGGACCGCCATAATTTTCAAACTGAACCGCATCGCTTTGTGCTGACTGAAGCTCGTCCTTGTTTACGTCAAGGGCAAAAACAGAAACCGAAAGCAGGATAATTCCAACAATTGAACACAGTTTTTTCATATTATATTCCTATTTTAGCAATTCCCTTGCGCTGGTCAAAAATCCCGCCATGTTCTGAATGTCCGACGGAATTATGATTTTTGTAGCCTCGCCTTCGCTAACCTTGGCAAAAGTCTCCAGGCTCTTAAGCTTGATTACCGCATCGTCAGCACCAGCCTCGCGAATCATCTGGATTCCCTGGGCCGTTGCCTTCTGAACTTCAAGAATTGCCTCTGCTTCACCCTTTGCCTTTTGGACGGCCGCTTCCTTCTGAGCCTCTGCCTCCAAAATCAAAGCCTGCTTTTTGCCTTCTGCCTCAAGAATCGCGCTCTGCTTGTGTCCTTCCGCAATCAGAATCTGCTCACGCCGCTCACGCTCAGCCCTCATCTGCTTTTCCATGGCTTCCTGAATTGCCTTTGGCGGGTCAATGTTCTTGACTTCAACACGGGTAACTTTGATTCCCCATGGGTCAGTTGCCTCGTCAAGAATGCTGCGCATCTTCGTGTTTATTACGTCGCGGCTGGTAAGGGTTTCGTCAAGTTCCAGCTCACCGATTATGTTTCGCAGGGTTGTTGAAGTAAGGTTTTCCAGGGCAAAATTTGGACTTTCAACGCCATAAGTATAGAGTTTTGGATCCGTAATCTGACAGTAGACAACCGTGTCAATCTGCATGGTAACGTTGTCCTTTGTGATTACGGGCTGAGGAGGAAAATCCATAACCCGCTCTTTAAGTGACATGGAATTTGCAATGCGGTCAATGAAAGGGAGCTTAACATGAAAGCCCACCTGCCAGGTCGCACAGTAGGCTCCAAGGCGCTCGATAACGTATGCCCTGGACTGGGGAACAATGCGGACATTAGCCACGATTATGATAAATATAACGCCCAAAATGGCAATTAAAACTGGAATCATTTTAAATTTTCTCCTTTTTGTTTTGATATAATCTATGTTATTTTTGTTTTACTACAAGCGTATTTCCTTCAACGCGGCAGACAATGCAGACAGCACCCCTGGCAATCTCTCCTTCATCTTCTGACATAGCCGTCCACACAACGCCGTTAGAAGCCTTGACTTCACCCTTCTCAAACTTAGTGATTTTTTTGGTGACCAGAACTTCCTGTCCGTCAAGGGAATTTATGTTTGTAGCCACCCTGCCAAGCTTGAGTTTTTTGACTGCAAAAGGTCTGGTAAAAAGCATGAGTACAATAGTCACAAGGAAGAAAATAAGGAACTGCCAGCGAAGGGGAAGCCCGGTCCTGCAAAGAAAAATCAAGAAAAATGCACTCAAAGCTGCCCAAATGGTAGTAAGCGAGAAAGTGACAGCCTCAACAATAATACAAAGCACCATCACAGAAAGCCAAAACCAGGATAAATGGGAAAGAATCAGATTTGACAATTCAAACATAGAACCATTATAAAGCCAAAAGTGAATTTTATAAAGAAAAATCTTTATCCTTATCCAGGTGCCCTAACTTTGCACTCACTCCCCGCTCAGCCTACGACCTGCTCCAGAGGACGCAATAGGCCTGGGTGCGGGCCGCAAAATGATTTTCCTTTAGAAGGACTTTAATTTCCGCCTTTGTGTACCAGCGGGCTTCGATTTCTTCCATTTCGGAATCACTTGGGCAGATTTCTCCGCTTGCCTCACCGGTGACCACAACGTTTTTTTCATTGGAAAAGCCGACGGCCGAATAGCTTTCGAACCAGATTTCATCGATTCGGTCAAGATGAAGTCCGGTCTCTTCACGAAGCTCACGCAGGGCAGCCTCAGAAGGCTCTTCGCCACGGTCAATGAGTCCGGCAGGAAAATTATAGACCCACTCCCCTGTCGCCATGCGGAATTCCCTTGAAAGAAGAATTTTTTCACCGCTTTTGTCGTGCAGAATCATAACAACCGCATCCGCTTGCCCTCCGTTAAGTTTTTCAAGTGAGTCAATATCAGGATTGCGGCTTATCATTTCATAGGTTTTTCCCCGGCCGCTCACGCTTTCATATTCAACATCATAGCGGGTGATAAATTTGCCCTGATGAACCTTTTTAATTTCCTTAAATTTCACAAGTTTCCTCCTGTCCTAAAATTCCTCATATACATTCTTTAAGCTTTCATAAGCCTGCCAGCGGGAATCAGATTTATCGCTCCCGGCATTTCTTTCCGCGACACGCATTGCATCTTCCTTCATATCATATAGAAGACTTTTAAACTGCGTCCTGGAGATATTTTTTTTCATGCCCAAAAGAATAAGCTGGGGCACGAATCCCAGGTTCGCAGACTGATAGAAATTCCCGGAAAACTGATTGCTGAAAGTCTGGGGTGAAAGCAGCCGGGAATTGATTTTATTCGTAAGATAGACGATTACAAGATTTTCTTCAGGCTCTAAAAAGACAAGGGTTCCGGTAAAGCCATTGTGACCAAAAGCTCGGCTTGAGCAAATGGAACTGAAATTGCGGGCATTCTGAACTTGCCCGCCGCGCCACCAGCCCATTCCATAATCGGCGCTCTGAAGCAGCTGTGGAGATGTAAACAGGTCAATCACGTTTCGGCTGAAAAACCTGTGGCTTCCGTAACCGCCTGAAAGCATTATGGACGCAAGCCGGGCCAGATCTTCAGCATTTGAGAAAAGACCTGCATGTCCTGAAATTCCCGCCATGGCGTGATATGCGTTTGCATCATGAACCTGGCCCTGAATCACGTCCGTGCGGCAGGCAGTAAAGGAAAGATTTCCGGAATAGGAATTTCCGCTTATGTCAGTTGGGGCACAGTCTTCCCTTGAAAAGCCGTTCTGAAGCGGATTATAGGTGATGCGGGAAAGACCTAAAGGCTGCCAGAAATTTTCTTTAAGAAAAGAATCCATCCGCTGCCCCGACACTTTTTCGACTAGAAAACACAGAATCATAAAGTCAATGTCGCTGTAAACAAGCTTCGTACCCGGCTCGTATACAAGCGGCGTCTTAAAAATCTGCTCCAGTGTAAGTTCTCTTGTTTTTTCAGAAGAGTCATTTCCCGAAAAAAGGGGATTTTTATTCTTTCCGGCATTGAATTCGCTTTTGGCAAGGTCAAAATTATCATTGAAATACGGATAGCCCGAAGCAAATCCCGCCTTGTGGCTTATCACGTCGCTTACCGTTATTTGCCTTTTCCATTCCTTTATTTTTTCAAGGGGAATTTTTTCCCTGTTTGAGAAATTTATGTCCAGCGTGTCGTCCGCAAATTCTTTTCCAAGGATTTCACATATTTTTGCATCGACGGAAAGCTTTCCCTGGGACACAAGAAGCTGAATGGCATAGGCTGCAGAAAACATTTTTGAGACTGAAGCCAAGTCGTAAAGGCTTTCATTTGTGACATTTCCCCAGCATTTTTTAAAGACCAGTCTTCCGTCCTTAACGACTGCAAGCTGAGCCGAAGAAAAACCATGCTCAACGTCACTGGAAATTATTCTGTCAATCAGGTAAATAGACTCAGACTGAATAGAAGAATTTTTGAGGCTGCCTTCCAGAACTTCAGGATAGGGAATGCAGACCCTGACCGCGTTTTTTAGGCGGGGCGGATTTATGTCTGAAACCTGCAGGATATTTTTTCCGTCCAGAGTGAATTTTGAAATGTCGACAACGTAAGTTCCGCCGGCTTTGAGAGGCTTTGTATTCACGGCTTTATCATTTATATAGAAAGAAAAGGAAGTGCATTCCTTTGAGACCGTAACGAAGGCCTTGCCCTGCCCGTGATAAAAGACAAAGGGGAGCAAACTGTTGGCACTGAAATTCGCGCTGTTAATCCAGTCCGGAAAATTTGCGTCCACCTGCCAGTTCAATGATTTTCCAAAGCAGAGAAAAAAAGGAAAAAGCGCCAGAAAAAGAGCCATCAGGAATTTTCGTCTCAAAAAAAACATGCATTAATTATACACCCTTCCGGCAAAGTTTACAGAAATATAATGGAAAATCTTTATGAAGAGCAGGAAAGATTTATTTTACCATTACCCTGCTCTTGGCCGTTGTTCCGTTTGCAAAATGAGCAACAACAACATAGCAGTCCCCGTTTTCTATCTGTGTAAGCGGAATATTGTATTTTTGCGGAACATTCGAAGTTGAGAAATCCAATTTCGCGTCACCAATGTGTCTTCTGTGATGCTCCCACTTTTCCACAGACCAGTTTCTGCATTCTGAATATGACTTTTTAGTTACCAGTGTATGCACAAAAGCAACCGCATCAGAGGCAACCAGAACACTATCCGTAATGTCTTCTAGTGGAAGAATGTAGTCATATTTTCCTGAGCTTCCTGAACTTGATTCACCAGTGCAAATGTAAAGCGGGTCAGAAAATCCGTAATCATCGCGGCGTTGATCAATCAGATAGCTATTACTTTCGCTCGGGTAAATTTTTTCTTCCACAACAATCTTATAAATTTTGTTTTTGCTTCCATCAAAATCGCAGGATACTGTTGTGCCGCTGCCAGTTCCTGTTAACGCATTAATAAAGTTCCATGAACCGTCGCTGAATTCAAATACATCAAAAGTAACCTCAGAATTTTGCATTACTTTGGAAATTTCCAGACTAGAACGCACTTTGTCTGAAACAATTGATTTTTGTTTTATATCAGGTTTTGGAACAAAATTGAATGTGACACTTACGTCAGAATAAAAAGTATTATTTCCGGCTTTGTCATGAGCCTCAATTTCTAAAATGGATTTCGTCTTTGGGTAATAGTTTCCGTAAACATCATCGTTATCCCGTCTTCCGCCAAAATTGTATTTTTCATCATCCTCCATGTCCCAGACCGGAATCAAAAGCAGGTCGCATGGCTCATGGTCATATCTATTATGGTCTTTTACTACATAATCTTTAAGGACATAATCAGCATACGAATACCTGTATGATTTATCTGAAGAAGCAGCTTTTACATCAAAATAATCGAGTCCTGTTCCAACATCAGAAACTTCATAGAGCAGAATATTGTCAAACCTTTTAAGATATTTTTCTGCCTCAGTTTGATTTGAAAACAAAGCACAATATGTAGAATAGGTGTTATAGTCAAAAGAGAGCATGGCAGGAGAAATATTATCATATTCTGCGGAAGTGAGTTTTTCCGTCTTAAGTTTAAGGGCTTCTGTCACCTTTCCATCTTTTTGAGCATAAAAAGCAATATCATAGATAAGATTCGTACTTCCAGAAAAAGACGAAGACAGTTTTCCATTTTCAAAATAAACATTATTGCCGAAAAAAGAAGCTGCTGAATCTTTTAGAACATAATAGATCTTATCATATTTTTGCCATGAATCTTGTGGCACCGAAAGCGTTATTTCGGTTTCACCTGAATTTTTAGCACCAGAAGAATAAGAAATAGTCACGCCTGAAAAGGCTGGAAGCGGTGAAGACGGCGACAGAGATGTAAATTCCCCAGCTTTAGGGCCATAGAATACTTTTAGATATTGCAGACAATATGAGCTTCTTTTTGAAATATCTTTTTTGATGCTGACAGATACGCTTCCTTCCTGAGAAAGGCTTGTAAATCTATTTATTAAGCCCGTTACGGTTCTTTCCCATTGAATGCAGGATTGATTTTCTTTATTTGACAGAAAAATTTCATAGTAATCACTATCTTCATCACTTGAAGAAAGGATACAATGAGAGACAGCAGGCTTTTGAGGAATAACATATTCTTTTTCGCTTTTGCGGCCATCAACGTCCACTACCACGAATTTTATGGTCTTTCCGCCAATGCTTTCTTCGTCCAAATCTGTAAGGCTGGCCTTAAGAGTTTTAATTTTAGCTTCATGAGGATTTTCCAAAGTGAACCTGTCATCATAATAATACCAGATGCTAGATTTTTCACTTATGGCAAAATTTTTTCTGGACTGTGCACCGTTTTTGTTTGTATATTCAACATAAAACTGCATTGAAGAATCATAATAATCACCAATTTCTCTGAATACTTTCCTTATTGCGACAGGATTAATTATTTCTTCATCCATAATTTCAGGACATTCTTCTATATCAAGATAAAAAGACGTCACATCCTCAGAATCATTGTAGAAGTCCAGCGTATCCACAGCGAATTCTGTGTCATTAAACACATAAATCGTTTCTGCTTCTGAAGGATTTTTTCCTCCGTCTTCTGCGACAAGGGAAATCAAGACAGCTCCGTCACCAGATTTTATTTCATAAGAGATTACAAACTTTGTGTTCCCGTTTTCATCGATAAAGGCAGCAATATCTTCATCACCAATTATATATTCTGTTAAAAGCGGATTTGCAGGAAGTTGAATTCCATTCTTATTATATGAAAGCTTCTCTGTAACAGTAATCTTGTTTACGCCACTGTCTCTGTCATAAAAATTTCCATAGATAAAAATTTTACCCTCGGTCCTGTTCTTTCGGACCTGATAATCTGTGGCACCCCATACATTGCTTTCTTTACTCAAAGACACAAACTTCTGTTCGCCTGGGAAAAATTCCGCATTGTTCAAGTCAATTTCATCTGTAGAAACAAAAAAAGAAGTACGGGAAGGCGGAATGTCATCAGTTTCGATTTTATAAAGCACGGTAAATGTTGATTTTTCATTCTGTATAAAGGAAAGTTCTGTCTGCCCGCACAGCACTTTTATATTTGCCCCAAGAGAAACTGTTATAGCGGCATAAGGCAGATTGTTTGAGTCAATAAAATCCTTGATAGCGGACAATTTTGGTGTAAGAGTCAGAACAGTATCAGCAAGCTTCAGTTCCGGCTCATAAAAATATTCTGTCATATTTACCGGAACTCCAGCAGGTATACAGACAAGGGAAAGATTCTCCTTTACATTCTGAATGTCCATAGGCGTACTGAAAGTGATTGTAATTGGAGTATTTGCAAAAGACGGCTCACCGCCAGATTTTGGTGAAAAAGACAGCACAGAAGGGAAAAGAAGACAGACAGGCCGGATAAGTATGTCATCCATTTCTTTTGTAACCCGCAGGCGGATTTTATAAGTGCCGTTAGCCTCATCATTTTCATCAGTCACAAAGCTTACGCAATCAGCACGGCTTACAGAATCATCAGCGGAACTTACGGCTTCAAGCTGAATGAATTTATAGGCAGGATTTACATTGAACTGCACGTCAATTGAGTAGCCCACATAGCAAGATTTTTCTCCGCCAGAAAGGAAGGAGCCGTAATTTGCAGCTGAATGGACAAGAAGCTTTACTTCCTTTAAATTGCCGTAATTTTTGTTGATTTTATACTTGTGTTCTGTGCTTCCAGAAAGCTCAATTCCATCTGAATCCTTTTGGCTTCCCGTAAAGCTTACTTCCACAATGATATTTTTTGAGTTCACACTTCCGTTCGGTGACAAAATAAGCTTTGTATTATCAGCAGAGCCCAGAGGCATAATATAGATTGACTTATTGTCACTTGAAAAATATGGCTGGTCAAAATTTTCCAAAAGAGAATTTCCATCTGAATCTGAAATGCTGATAAATGAAAAGTCCTCAAAACTTTCCGGCTCCACAGCTTTATTGAATGTTATAACAATTGTAGAGTCCTGATCGCAGCCACTGGATTCCATGGCCGGCGTGATTGAAGCAATTTTTGGCAGAAGAATACAGGCAGGCTTAATGACAACGCCTTCTGATTCCTTGAGAAATCTTACATTGGTCCTGAATATTCCGTCGGAAGAAGACGTATTGTAATCAAAAAAAGAAATATAATCAGAAGAAAGTGGGCTGAGTAAGCCCTCAGAAGATTTTTTATATGCCTTCCAGCCGTTAAAGAGGTATCCAGGGGCCATCTTAAACTCAACTTCAAAGACATCGGTGACTTTTTTGGAAAGAATGGTGCCTGTCGTAATCGAGCCGGTTCCATCATCAGCTTCAACGCGGATTTCCAGGGAAGCTGCATTTGCGTAGGCGATGTCCTTATCAAGCTGCTCCTTAAAATCAGAACCTTCAAGAAAATTGTTGCAGGAAGAAAAAATGACAGACAGGAATAATGCCATACATAAAAGAAAGCCCTTCCCTGCCTGGCTAAGAGTCTTTCGGATTAATGCTGACTTTTTGACCATACTGGCCCCCCGGATTTAAAAAAAATACTTCAAAAAATTATAATGCATAATCCGCTATCTGTCAGTTTTTCGAAAAATATTTATAGTAACAGATTTTCAACGCTGAAAAACTAAATAAAGTCTACAAATTCATACAGCATAGTAACAAAAACTCAACGCTTTACAACAATAACGAACGGTAGTAGCTTTATCTTTTGGAAGCTAACTCATTAATTTGTTTAAAATTACGTTTTTACAAGAAATATAGTCACAAATTCTCAACGAAAGAGGCTCTTTTGGTCACAAATTTTCAACGCTCTCCCCTTCCCGCTCCAAGTAACAGAGTTTCAACGGCGATTTTAATGTAAAACCGGCTTTTTTTGTCACATAAAACCAACGGTTGCCAACAAATAAAGGTGGAAAAGCACAAAAAAAGTAACAGAACTTCAACGGTGGATAAAGTGTTTGTATCTCCCTATAAAGCAAAGAAATAGTTAAAAAACAGCTTTAATCAGGTAACAGAACTTCAACGCCAACGTCACAAAAACACAACATCTTCTATATAAACAAATAGAATTCAAATAGTATTTTAAATTTATAGCAAATAGTAAAAGATGTTGAGTTCTTGAAAAACGTTGAATTTCTGTTACCTACAGATTTGCCGTTACAAGAACATAATGCTTGTCATTTGGAAGGATGACAGGCTTGCTTTTAGAAAGAGTAATGCCTGAATTATCCTGGGCAATTGAAACATTGAGGTCAGGATAATACTTCTTTTTAATCAGGGTAATCTGCTCTTTAAGGGTGTTCCAGTTGACTCTTTCCTCTGACTCATAGCTTTTTTCCTTTACGGGAAGAAACTGATTTACAAGGGACTCCCGTGAAATAAAAATTGGTTCAGTTATGCTGTTGTTGCGGTAAACAAACCAGGCATACAGATCCTTTCCCACTACGCTGGAAATTTCTTTGTAGACTCCATAGTCAATGGGAACTGAATGAGCCTTTGAAAGCTTAGTAAATTTGTCCGAAAGAACAATTGTAAGGCCAATGCTCTTTTTTTCCTTGCCGTTCTCATCAATGTCAACATAACTCATGGACTCAAAGAAAGGAACTATGCCGCTGGAATTCCATGTTGCAGTTATTTCCGCGTCAAGTTTTTCGTCTTCACTGAAAAATTCCTTAAAAAGGTATTTCTGCGTTTTCTGAATCTTTTTTTCGCGGAAAACAAAAGAGGCGCCTGAAAAACATTCCAGCTGCTCCTTGATTTCCTTGCCCCGCTGCTTAGGAAGCTGAAGCTCGTCCAGAAGCTGCTGCAGGGAAGAATACTGAAGGATTACGGGATTTTCCGGGTTTGCTTCCTTGTCGAGGACTGCGTGGGTCGTCATGATGGTTAGGAGAAGCCTGCCGTTTTTGCCGTAGGGAACTTTGATGTCGCTGGTAAGCTTGAAGTTGATGTTGTTGTATTTTCGCTCAAAGACATTTTTTTTGACGTCCTTGAGAGGAAGGGCTGCCGCAATGAAGGGACTTGCAATGTAGCTCCTGTATTTTTTGATGAGTTCACTTGCATTTGATTCGATGGGAAAGAGTTCCTGCAGGTATTTTTCTTCTTCTAAAGACATATCAGCTCTCCTTTCGCTTGTAAGAGTGGGAACTGATTGAAACCTTGCCGTTTTCAAGGTCTTCCTTGAAGTAGTCCATGGCGCACATTACGAAATGATTCATGGAGACTCCCTGCAGGGCACAAAATGACTTGAAAATGCTCCTCTCCCCTTTTGACATGGAGACCAGGAATTTTTCCTTGACTTCTCTTCTGGAAGGACGGGCTTCCTCGGCTGCGGGAGCCGGTTTTGCGTTGAGAATTTGTGACTTTGCATCGCTTTTGAGGGGAGAATTCTGCTCAGATGGTGAAATTACTCTGACGGCTGGTTTTTCGCCCGTTAAAAGCCCTTCTCGCGCGTTTGAAGGGGGATTTTCGCCTGAGTTCTGGGAAAAATTGCCTGCGATTGCAGCTTCAAGGGGGCTTATTTTTTTTGTGGCACTTGCACTGAAATTTTCTGGAACTTTCATTGTTTTGTCATCTCCCGGATAATGCTTGTGATTGCGTCTGTGGTTTCCTTGCGGGCCGTAATCGACTTGTCCTGGATTGAGTTCTTTAGAATCTGAGCCTTAACGAAGGATGTGTCCGTAGGAATCGTAAGGAACTGGGTGTCGTCGAAATTCTTCATGAAATTTTCTGCAAAAAGAGACTGGAATTTCATGCGCTTGTCCTGCTGGTTCAGGATGACGAAGGAAATTTTTTCGAGAAGGTTTTTGCAGCGGATTTCCTTTGTGGTTGTGATCAGGTTTTCGATAAGTGTCTGGAATCCGTCGGCAGAGAACTGGTCTAGCTTGAGCACAGGCACGATTACGTCCGCACAGTTTGCGATGCCTTTCTCGAAGTCACCGAAAGCCGGTGAGGTGTCAAAAATAAGAAAGTCAAAATCCTTGAGGGCTGGAAAAACAGTGTCCTCGAAAGCGTAGTAATTGCGCGTGCTTGAGGCGAAACTTTGAAGTCCGCCGTTGATTGCAAATGTGGGCAGCAGGTAAAGGTTCTCGAAATGAGTCTTGACAAGGCAGTTTTCGACGGTGGTTTTGCCGTTTAATACGTCGGAAAGCTCGTACTGAAATTCCTTTGAGAGCCAGGAAGAAGAGTTGCCCTGAGGGTCACAGTCAGCAAGAACGGTTTTGTAACCCTGCCGGGCAAGTTCGATTGCGCAGGTGACGGAAATGCTGGTTTTACCGGTACCGCCCTTGCGATTTAAAAAGACGAATGATTTCATGAAGTTCCTCCCCTTTTCATGAAAAAAATATTCAGGCAAAAAAAAATGGCCTTCAGCCTGATTTTTTTATATATTTATAGTTATATAGCATTTTTTATATAAAATCAACTATGAAAATATATAAAAACATAGTAATAATAATATATAAATAGATATATAAAAAGATATATATATAGCTAAAAGCATATAAATATATAAATATAGTACAAAAATCGCCACAGACGAATTTGAAAGGCAAAGTTTGATAAATAATGTCGGCGGCCTCTTTTTAAAGTCTCTTAAAATTTTTGCCGATAATAAAATGCTATGGAAAACAAAACAGAAAGAACTCTTTACAAAATCCGTTATGTTGGCGAGGCCTGTGACTATTTTGAGCGTGACAAAATTTATCTTTGTGTGGGAGAAGTTGTTGACGGTCCTCAGAAAGGCTCGCTTTTTGTAATAAATGAATTGGGCCAGGATTACATTTACTCGTCTGAGAGATTTGTCCGCATTTAAATAATATTGAAAAAATTAGCCGGAAACGCATAAAATTTCCTTGATTTTTCCTTAAAACATGAGATAATTCTCCTATAGCTTTTTTTGTTCTGGGAGAACCGTATGAGTGTTTTCAAATATTGCGTCCTGCTGCTTTTTTCAACGACCTATCTTGGAATTTTTACGCTTCGAATCTATCATTATGGCTTTATCTACGAGCGTCCTTCTGCAATATTCCTTGAATGTATTCCAACCGTATCAATTTCATTTTTTCTGATTCTGGCCTGTATTCTTGTTGAAAGGCCGATTCTGGGGCGTTTTGACCGCATTATCCAAAAAGGAAAGAAAGACTTGTCTTCCATAACAGAGGAAGATGTGAGTCTCTGCATGGAAAGCTATAAGAAGTTTGACATTGCGATTGCCGCAGGAGACGCAATCGGCTTTCTTCTTGGGGCAGGTTCCACGGCCATTATTGAAGCTTTAAAAGGAATCGTTAAATTTGATCCGGTTATTTTTCTTATCATTGAGCTTCAGAGCGTGGGCATAGGTTTTTTGTGCTACACGCTGAATGTTTTCCTTATTAAGCGTATCCTCATGACAAAAAGAATGCGTGAGGTTGGAATCGAAGTAAACGAGAATCTTTCCAGAAATCTTACGATTGCCGTTGGAAGCTGTGTCTATATTTCGGTAATGAACATGCTGACCATTCCGATTAACCTGCTTAAAAATCCGTCGGCTGCAAGTTTCAATAAGTTTCTTATATACGCGCTTATTGGCGCCCTTGTGGACATTTTTATCTGCTACATTACTTATTCCCTCATCATCAGAAAAATCCAGAGGACTGAAAAGCAGATCAGCACCAATCTTTTCAAGGAAATCCAGAACCTTTCTTCGGCCACAAAGGAATCTGCGGAAACCAGCCACAACCAGTCTGCTGCCGTAAAGGAAATTGTTGCCACTATGCAGGACTCAACGGAGCTTGCGGGAAATATAAGCGAAAAGGTCCGCCATGTAACGAGTCTGGCAGAAAAATCACGGGATGCGGTTCTTTCGGGAAGGGAAGCGCTGCAGAACAACGTAAACGAACTTCTTGGCATCAAAAACACCAACCGTCTTACGATTGAAGGAATCAAGGAACTGAACAAGAAAATCAGCGGAATCTGGGACATTGTCTCAATCATCAACGTCGTTGCCGACCAGACCAAAATCATCGCCTTCAATGCTGAGCTTGAGGCGGCAAGTTCCGGCGAGGCTGGCAAGAACTTTCATATCGTAGCAACTGAAATCCGCCGGCTTTCTGACAATATTATTGACAGCATCAAGGAAATCAAGGAGCGCATCGGGGAAATTCAAAAGGCTTCAGATACCCTTATTCTTGACGGCGAAAAGGGAACGAATCAGATTGATTCCGGTTATACCAGTGCAAAGAGCCTTGAGAATGATTTTGAGAGCATCATGCAGTCTTCTGACAATACGGCGGCAAGCACCCATGAAATTCTTGAACATGTGGGGCAGCTTTCCAGCTCAAGCGAGCAGATTTTCATTACGCTCAAGCAGATTGCCGAAGGAATCGAGACTTTCTCCGAGTTTACATCCAATATTTCTTCTTCATCGGAAAATGTACGGCAGATTGCGAGTTTGCTGTAATGGGAGAGGGGCATGAAATTATCAAAAGAAACTGAAATAACAAAAAATGAATTCCTTCGCATGTTCAGGGATATTCCAAAAGCAGAGCTTCACCTTCACCTTGAAGCCGTAATCAGCAGAAAGACTATACTGCGTTTTTATCTGCGCCGGCATCCTGAATTGACTGAAAAGGAAGCTGAATTTGAGATTGCAAAAATATTTACATATTCTGACCTTGACGGTTTTATAAAGGCTTATATTGCTGTTCAGGATTTGTATGATTCGGTTGATGACCTGGACTATGTTTTCTGCGACTTAAAGGAATATCTTATCCGCAACGGCATTGTATATGCGGAAGTTTTTGCCGCTCCAAGTGCCTTCATGAAGAAGGGATTTGACTTTTCAAAAATGGTGGAGTTTTACCGGCGGAACATCCTTAAGATAAAGTCTGAGACGGGAATCATCGTGCGTATTTTAATTGACGTTTCCCGTACTTTCGGCATGGAAAATGCAGAAAAGAACCTTCAGCTGCTGCTCGCCTACAGGGTCAACGAGATTATTGGAATCGGTCTGGGCGGTTCTGAGCAGAAGGGACCGGCCAGGCTTTTTGGTGACGTTTTTGAAAAAGCACGAGAAAACAATCTTGAGACGGTGGCCCATGCCGGCGAGGACGTGGGGCCTGAGTCAATTTGGGATGCAATCGATATTCTCAATGTTTCCCGAATCGGGCACGGAATTGCCGCGATGAATGACGAAACGCTCATGGCAACCCTTGCAGAGCGCAAGATTCCTCTGGAAATATGTCCGACCAGCAATATTTTTACACAGAAATTCGTAAAGACTCTTTCTGAGCACCCAATGCACAAATTCTTCGAGAAGGGAATCCTCGTTACGCTCAACACTGATGATCCTCTTTTCTTTGGGGTTGAGCTGCTGGATGAATACTGGAACGCCTATTCCCAGATGGGGTTCAAGATTTCTGAACTCAAGACGGTAATTCAGAATTCTTTTACGGCCTCGTTTATGGGGCAAAGTCAGAAAGGTTCTTACCTGGCTTCTTTTGACATGGCCTGGAAGAATCTGGACATGGAGCTTAAAAAAAAAAGAAATTTTGAGTTGAATTTTGTCAAGGGAGCCATGACGATGATTGGGGCTCCTGTGGCGGCTTTTTTTTTGACGGCAACATTCATTCTGACGGGAATTGCCGCGAATTTTAGCGAAAAAATTGCAGGTGAAATACTGAAGGAAGGGGCAGGCGGCGTAGATGTTGGCCGGAATGTTGTCATCAATGAAATAAATGCTTTTCCCGGGCACTTGAGGTCAGTTCTTTTTGCGGTGTTTTTTCTGCTGTTTGTCGTCATAGTCGCAATTTCAACATTCATAATCACCAGGATGAGGGCAAAAGAGAAGGGGGCGGGGGAGAGGCTCATTGATGAAACCCACAATCTTGCTGATGCCTCAAAAGAAAATGCGGCGACGGCTCAGGAGCAGAGCACTGCGGTCAAGGAAATCGTAGTCACCATGGAAGACAACACCAATCTTTCAGAGGATATAGCCCAAAAAATCAAGGACGTTTCCGGCGTTGCCTCAAAAACCAGCAACGATGTTGCGGAAGGTGTTTCATATCTTGAGGAAAATGTAAGGCAGCTCCATGAAATTGCAAAGGCCAATCAGTCTACAATAGAAGGAATCAAGAATCTTGGTGATAAAATCGAAAACATCTGGGATATTGTATCGCTGATTAACAGCGTTGCTGACCAGGCAAAAATCATAGCTTTCAACGCTGAGCTTGAGGCTTCTACGGCTGGAACGGCAGGCAAAAATTTCCATATCGTGGCGTCTGAAATCCGCCGTCTTGCAGACGGAATCATTGACGGAACAAAAGAAATTAAGGAGCGGATTACTGAAATTCAGCAGAGCTCGGACAGCCTTATTCTTGCCAGCGAAAGCGGTACCGAAAAAATTCAGGAAGGCGTGAGTAATGCAAAGAATCTTGAGATCCGTTTCGGGAACATAAAAAATGCCTCTGAAATTACGGCGGCAAGCAGCGAGGACATCATGACAATTATTCAGCAGCAGGCCAGTGCAAGCGAGCAGATGCTGATTACCTTAAAGCAGATTGCTTCCGGCATTGAGAGTTTCAGCAGCGCTACTGAGCATATTTCTATTGCTTCCCAGAATTTACAGGGAATAGCAGAGGAGCTTTCAAAATGAGAAAATTGATTATTTCGAGTGTCCTTCCACCGGCAATTGTCGCTTTGTTTGCATGCTTTTCCTTTTATCTGGTAAACATGAGCATCGTTAGAAAAAATGTTGATACGACTGTAGATGCCGCCATTTACAAGCTGAAGGGGGACATACAGGGAATCCTTCAGCCTACAATAGATAAAATGAGCAACTGGCAGGCAATCGTCAAGGAAATTCATGATGAGGCGGCTCTTTCCCGGATTGTCCGCGATGATGAGAAGACCCTTTTTCACGTCATGAAGGGAATTTCTTCTGATCTTTCCGAGGACACCATGTTTTATTATGCGACGCTGATTTCCCGCTTTAAGCGTGGCGGATTTTTTATCAACAGTGTTGGGTGGGTGCCAGACCCGGACTGGGAGCCTTCTTCACGAGGCTGGTTTAAGGATGCTGTAGCAAACAAAGGTCAATTCACTTATACGGAACCCTATGTTGATGACCGAACAGGAAAGTTATGCGCGACATTTTCTCAATCCATCGATGACAACAGGGGCAGGGTAATTGGTGTTGCCGCCATGGACGTTATGCTTGATGAGCTTTCACAGGTCGTTCTGGACACAAAAGTTTCTGAGCGCAGCAACGTGTACATTCTTCTTTCTGACGGACGCTATCTGACCAACCCTGACAGCTCAAAAATAATGAGCGAGAATTATTTTACGGGCAAAAGGGCATCTGACCTCAAAATGGCTGGATATAAGATGGAAGATTTTTTTGACGGCGAAGAAAAATCTTTCGTTTATAAAGATTCCTTTTATGCTGTGAGCCGCATTGGCTCTTCACCCTGGTTTGTCATGGTTGACGGAGTGATTTCTGATTTCAGTGCCGTTTTTATCCATAAACTTATAATAATTCTTTGCATTCTGCTTGTGCTTGGCGGAGGAAGTGCGGTCGTAAATGTATGGATTCTGGGTTCAATGCGAAAAAAAGAGCGGGGGCTTGCAGGCAGGCTTCTTTCCGAAACTCAGAATCTTGCGGTCGCCTCAAAAGAAAATGCAGCCACAAGTCAGGATCAGAATGTGGCCGTAAAGGAAGTTGTCGCCACAATGGAAGACAATACCACTCTCTCTGAGAATATTTCTGAAAAAATAAAGGGCGTTTCAGGAATTGCGGCAAAAACCAGCGGCGATGTTGCGGAAGGTGTAGCCTTCCTTTCAGAAAATGTAAGGCAGCTCCATGAAATCGCCACGGCAAACAAAACCACGATAGAAGGAATTAAGGCCCTGGGAGAAAAAATCGAAAACATCTGGGATATTGTTACTTTGATTAACAACGTTGCTGACCAGGCAAAAATCATTGCCTTTAATGCTGAGCTGGAGGCGAGCAGTGCAGGTGAGGCTGGCAGAAGTTTCCACATTGTAGCCACAGAAATCCGCCGCCTTGCAGACGGAATCATTGACGGAACAAAAGAAATTAAGGAGCGGATTACTGAAATCCAGCAGAGCTCAGACAGCCTGATTCTTACCAGTGAAAGCGGTACCGAAAAGATTCAGGAAGGCGTGGAAAATGCCAAAAACCTTGAGGAGCGTTTCTCCAGCATCAAAAATGCATCGGAAGTTACGGCAAACAGTGCCGGTGACATTACTACGATTATCCAGCAGCAGGCAGTTGCAAGCGAGCAGATTCTCATTACCCTCAAGCAGATTGCTTCCGGCGTTGAGAATTTTACGGTTGCAACCGAGCATATTTCCAAGGCATCGCAGAATCTCAAGTCAATTGCCACGGATCTCAGCGGCAGTGATGATTCCAGCCAGTTGGAAGAATAAGCTTACAGGAGAATTTATGAATGAAGATATAATCAATCAGATTGCTCAGGAAAGCGGTGAAAAAACAGATGTCATCGAAGAAAAACAGGTGACGACCTGGCTTGTTTTTGCAATCGGCCAAAAAAAATACGCAGTGCGTTCAAGTGACGTACTTGAGATTATCCGTGACGTGGCCGTTTACAGGCTTCCTTTCATGCCAGGATACATTGAGGGCGTTTTGAACCGGCGGGGCGATCCTTTTACCGTCATAAATCCCCGAGCCCTGATTGGTGAAGAAGACACAAGGCCGCCTGAAGAGCCGCTTTTTCTGATTTTAAAGCGGGATGACGACCAGCTTTCGCTGCATATTTCGGATATTCTGTTTTTTACTGACATAGAGGAGGGTGACCTGAATATTATCCCCGGAAACAATGATGAAGGATTTTTCCTTGGAACCCTTGTTTACAGCGGGGACGAGATTCCGGCACTGAACACAAACGCATTTGAACTGCTGATAAGGAAAGATCTTGGAAGCGCATAATCATTTCACATGCATCGCATACGATACAGTTGATTTTCTCATTCAGAGCAAATATGTCCTGTTCGGCATTTATCTTGATGTCAAAAAGGATGTCAGGAATATTATTTTCAACAGGGAAACTCTGCCACATATTCACATAGGAAATCTTCTTGAAGGCGAATTCGGCTGTAAATCTCTTGAGGAATGTAACGTTGTCCTTGTCATGAAAAAAAAGGATTTTGAAAAAGACGTTCAGAAGCTTATCGAGGAATTTACTGATACTGCATTTCCTGCAAGCGGAAACCTTGCCATTTCGGTGAACAGTTCCGTTTCAAGCAAAATTATCGATACCAAGACGCTGCGCCTGATTCCTTCAAGTATTCGTGAAAGGCAGCATGAATGTGGTGTCTGTGCAATCGGTTTTTCTGCAAAAAAGCAGATTTTGATTTCTCCAGACAATTTGCTGAAGAAGTTCTTTTCCGTCGGCTTAATAAAAAAGGGTGGTATTTAAAATGAAGGTTATCATTGCGGACACTTCGGCGGTTGTTCGGGCAATCCTAGAACAGAACCTGCAAAAATGTTCCGGCTTGCAGATTGTAGACTCAGTTCCAAATCCAAGGCAGCTTGCCCGCGGAATTCAGAAAAATGTTCCCGATGCAATTATCTGTGGCCTTGATTTGAGCGAGAACATAATTTTTGAGGATTTCAAGGAATTTTCGGGCACAAATTCAATTCCCCTGCTTTTTTTGGGCGATAATGAAAGTGATTTTGCCAGGGCAAAGTCTGCGGGTATAAGTGAATTCCTGCTTAAACCAAAACTTAACGGCTATGACAAGGCTTTTTTTGATTCAATTTTAGACAGGCTTTCAAGACTTGCTTCCCAGCCTTCGCACAAAGCTTCCTGCTGCTCATCTTCGTTTTCTTCTTCGGAATCAAATTCTTTTCAGATTCTTTGTATCGGTGCTTCTACAGGAGGCCCTTCTGCCGTGTCCCAGGTTCTTTCCGGGCTTGGAAACGATTTTCCCCTTCCTGTCCTTTATGTGCAGCATGTTGAGGTGGGGGCGGACAAAAATCTTGCCCAATGGCTTTCTGGGGTCTGCAGCAATATTAAGATAAGTCTGGCAGAAGACGGAGAAGAAGCGAAAGCCGCCCATGTTTATATGGCGCCTGCTGACAAACATCTTGAAATCAAATATCTGAACGGGAACGGAAATCCAGTCCTTCATCTTTCCGATGAGGAGCCCGAAAGATTTTTGCGGCCGGCGGTGAACAGACTTTTCAGGTCAGCTGCCAGGTTCTACAAAAAAAACTGTCTGGCAGTCCTTTTAACGGGAATGGGGCAGGACGGTGCGGACGGCTGCAAGGTGATTTGTGAAAAAGGCGGCTGGACAATTGTGGAAGACAAATCTACATGCACGGTTTTTGGAATGCCCGCCGCGGCAATTGAAGCCGGTGGCGCAAAGGAAGTTTTGCCACGAGGTAAAATATCAAATCGAATCTTGGATATGGTGAAAAAATGATGCAGGAAAATACAGTTCATTTGTCCCGGGAAGAAACAGATTTTTTCATTTCTCTTTTGACTGTAGGCACGGGAATAATTCCCCGTTCAAGTCATCGTGCGGGAATTCAGACTTATATCGAAAAAAAACTTGCCGAAAAGCATATTTCTGTCTCGGACTACAAAATAAAGCTGCTTTCCGATAAAGACCTTTTTATGGAATTTGTAAACGAAAGCACCGTAAATGAGACTTATTTTTTCCGCGAGGAAAAACAGTTTGCTATTTTGCGCGACCGTTATTTCCCCATGTGGCGGGCAATGTTTCCAGCCATGCCGATAAAAATCTGGAGCGCAGCCTGTTCTTCCGGTGAAGAAGTTTATTCCCTTGCACTTCTGGCAAAATCCTGCGGAATAAAGCCTGTCATTACTGCAAGCGACATAAACTCAAAGGTTCTCGAGCATTGCAAGACCGGAATCTTCAAGGATTCTTCGATTCGTTCTGTGGACGGTTTTTCTTTTAAAAGCCTTCTGCTTCCATATCAGTGCGAAGACGGCAAAATTAAGTTCAATGATGAGATAAAGTCCTGCATTCAGACCCGGGAAATAAACCTTTCAAAAATCTCGGAACCTGGCTTTGGCGCAGACCTTCCAAAAGGACAGAACATAATCTTTATCCGGAATGTATTCATCTATTTTAATCAGGAATTAAGGGCAAAAATTCTGAGCGTCATTGCTGAGCATTGTCTTGCCGACGGCGGAATTATTTTTGTTTCGATGAGTGAAATCGCTCAGTTTGATTCCAGTGTGGTTCCGCCTTCCCTCGAAAAGGTAATGGACGGAAGTGTCTTCTATTTCAGAAAAAAAACAAGTGAGGTAAAGTCAAATGTCTAAAGTCTCGGCAGATATTATCGAAAGCTTTGTTTCCGAGGTAAAAGAACTTCTGGTTTCATCGCGAAAAGACATAATAACACTCAAAATGTCCCAGAATGACGTTGACACACTTTCAAATCTTCTGAGGAGTCTCCACACAATCAAGGGAAATTCCAGGATGCTTGGCTTTCCTACGATTGAAAAGCTTTCCCATGCCGTGGAAGATATTTACAAGAGCGTCAAGGACGGCAAAATCAAGAATACCGAGCGTCTTGTAAAGCTGGTTTATGCGGTTGCTGACAAAATCGAAGAGTGTCTTGCCGCGATTGTCAAAAAAGGCAGCGATGAAAAAGACATTGAAATCTATCTTCAGTATTGTGACAAACTGGCCGCAGGAGAGCTGATTGATATTGATTCTTTCATCAATGAAATCAAGCGTGAAAAGGGAGAAAGTCTTGAGGAAGATGACGAGGACGAATTCAACGAGCCGGTAAGTGAAATTCAGTCCATAAGAATCAAACTTTCCCGGGTGAACGAAATAATAACTGCCTTTGACACCATGATTACGCGGGAATTCCATTTAAAGCATCAGCTGGACGAACTTCAGAAATTTGAGGAAGCCACTGGAAATCACGAACTGGCAAAAATCCGCAAGCAGTTTGAAAGCGACATTTATGCCCTGGAAACGTCGATTTTCAGCGTGCAGGAGCAGGTCTTTGACCTCCGCATGCTTCCAATCAGCATTGTCTTGAAGCCACTGGAAAATTCAATTGCCCTTGAGGCCATGAATCTTGGAAAAGACGTAAAATGCGACATTCCTTCAACTGACATTGCAATAGACAAGGTAATTCTTGAGGAACTTGGTGACATTCTCATGCATATCGTGCGAAATGCCCTTGACCACGGAATTGAAAGTCCTGCTGAACGCAAAAAAGCCGGCAAGGAAAAGCAGGGAACAATTACAATCACTTGTATCAGGGAAGCAAAGCATATTGAGCTCAGGATTAGCGATGACGGACGGGGCCTGGATTATGAAAAAATCCGCGAGAAAGCCCAGAAACTTTATCCGGAGCGAAGTGATGAAATCAAGAATATGAGCGACCGTGAACTTTCCCAGTTCCTTTTTCAGTCCGGATTCTCTACAAAAGATAATGTAACTGAGCTTTCCGGCAGGGGAGTGGGACTGGACTTTGTCTGGTCAACTGTAGAAAAAATCAAGGGTCGCATCAAAATTGAAAGCACGGCCGGGAAGGGAACTTCATTTATACTTCATTTTCCCCTTTCACTTTCTACCTTGCAGGGACTTTTTGTTTATTCCAACGATGAAAAATACCTTATTCCGTCACAGCACATTATTGACATTATATATAGAAAGAAAAATGAATATATTACGCTGCAAAACCAGAGCTATATCCGGCTTGAAGGTCAGCTGATTCCGTGTTTTTCACTTTCCTCGCTGTTTGACGAGCAGAAGGGCTACAAAAATCAGGACGCTGATTCAATTCTTATTGCCGAATACATGGAGCAGAGAATCGGCATTGTAGTTGAGCAGGTTCAGCAGTTTGTTTCCCTTGTCGTAAAGCCTCTGCCAAATGCCTTCAGGAATTTTTCGATTTTACAGGGAATTGTCTTTGACGAGCATTATGACATTGTTCCGATTCTTCACGTTCCTGACATACTCAAGAAATTTAAGTCACTCCGTGGGTATGACATCAAAAAATATGAGGCTGCGACAAAAAAACGGGTTCAGCACATTCTTGTTGTCGATGACTCTGACACAACCCGGCAGATTGAGCGTTCCATTCTTGAGGGTGCCGGATTTGCGGTTGACGTAGCAGTTGACGGAATTGACGGTCTTGAAAAGGCAAAGAACAAGCAGTATGACCTTGTTTTGTCAGATAAAGACATGCCTAGAATGACCGGTCTTGTTCTTTTGGACAATCTTCGAAGGATGGAGCAGTACCGGGAAGTTCCTGTAGTGATTGTTTCGGCTGATCAGAGTCCTCAGACTCTTTCGGAATTTCACCGTCTGGGGGCAAGTGCGATTATAACCAAATCTGAATTCGAGCGAAACAAACTTATCAGTACAATCAAGAGCCTTTTAAAGGAATAAGCGGGGGAAAAGCAGGTGAGTAAAAAAATTCTTATTCTGGAAACTTCAGTAACAGTGCAAAAACTCTTTACGACCGCCCTGGACAGCGATGATTATAGCATTCACTTTGTCAATGACGGCAAGGCTGCGATTTATGCCCTGTTTGATAATCCGTGTGACTTGTTTCTGGTGAATTGTGACGCCCAGAATCCGACAGGCTTTGATGTCGTAAAAATCGTTCGTTCCATTTCCTGTTTTAAGGAGCTTGCAATCGGAATGTATGCAAGTTTTCCAAGTCCTTTGGATGAAGTCCTTGCAAAGGAAAGTGGGGCAACTTCTTTTGTGCGTCTTGACCAGAAAACCCTGATGCTGAACATTGATGAACTGGCCCAGCTTTCTGCCAAGAAGATTGACAGGCTTTCCCTTTCGCAGATTAAGAAAAAAGCTGACGATTCATTTTTATTCATGCAGGCTGCAAACCTTCTTTCGGGACTGACCTACAAAAGTGCGCTTTATGCAAATCTATGCAGTCTTGTGGAAAAAATCGAGGATCTGGAGGAAATAGCAAAAAGATTTCTGCTTTTGATTGCGGAAGTATGCGAGGTTCCGGCGGCCGGACTTTACATCGTTGAGAATGACGGCCCCCACGGATACTATGTCTGTGCGGAAAATATCGGTGAAAAGGAAATAGCCGACTTTTTGAAAGTATGTTCTGCTGATTTTGAGAAAATTCAGCCTGATTACAACGCGTCCAAAGTTCTGTCCAGGTGCCTTGAAAAGGCCGAGTCCCTGAACAGATTTTTTAGCGGAAACCTTCAGCTTTCAAGCTATGAAAGTGAAAATTTAAAAATGGCTGCCGAAAAAGATTTTTTTGGAAGCGTGCACATTGTTTCAGAAGGAAACATTACCAGCGAAAAACTGGAATTTTTTGCCTTATGCGTTAAAAATGTCGGCGAGCTTATTGGTAAGGCCCTTATCGTCAAGGAAAAGATTTTTTTTGAGAAAAGAATTCGCCGAGCCTTCAGCCGCTTTGTTCCAGAACAGATTATCGACAGCCTTGTTTTGCAGGCGGATACGAGTGACGAAAAAATCAGTGTAGGCGAAACACGTGCTGTGGCAATTCTTTTCAGCGATATCCGTTCCTTTACAAACATAAGTGAAAAAAACAAGCCTGATGTTCTGGTTGCTTTTTTGAACAGGTATTTTTCAACAATGGTGGACATAATCAAAAAACATGGCGGAACAATCGACAAATTTATCGGCGACGCCATAATGGCAGAATTCGGCACGCCTGTCAGCTACGAAAATAACTGTCAGCGGGCGGTAAGCGCGGCCTATGAAATGAGGGAAGCCCTTGCAACGATTGAAATCGGTGATCTTGTGCTTCCCGATGGAATGAAATTTGACATCGGAATTGGAATCCATTATGGAGACGTAATCGTCGGTTCAATTGGCTCAAAAGACAAGACCGATTATTCTGTAATCGGTGACAATGTTAACCTGGCAAGCCGGCTTGAAGGTCTTACAAAAACATACGGTTCGCAGATTCTTGTCAGCGGAAGCGTCCGGGAAGACGCTGGTGAAAATTCATTCTGCTTCCGTCATCTTGATGACGTACGTGTAAAAGGCAAAAAAACGGCTGTTCCGATTTATGCGGTTGACAGAAGCCCGGAAGAATTCCCGGCGGAATACAAGGATGCCTACATGAAGGGCATGGACTTGTACAAGCAGGGAATCTGGAATCTTGCAAAGGATTACTTCAAGAAGGCGCTGGCTGCGGTTGCCTGCGAAAAGGCTGCAAAACTCATGCTTACCCGCTGCGAAGAATTCATTAAAAATCCCCCGGAAAATTGGGACGGTGCAGTGGCTTTCATGACCAAATAGCGGATATATGCTATATTTTGCTGAATGAAGCTGCACGCAATTTCCTTTACAAAGGCAGGTTTTTCTCTATCGCAAAAAATTTCCTGCGATTCTTCGGTTTTTATTCGTGACGTCGCTCTTTCTGACTGGGTAAAAACTCATTTTAAAAAGGGGAACTGCCTTATTTTTATCGGTGCTGCGGGAATTGCCATGCGTGCGCTGGCTCCCTTCATAAAGGACAAAAAAGAAGACCCGGCTGTCATTGTCATTGATGAAAAAGGCAGCTTTGTAATTCCCCTGCTTTCGGGCCACATAGGTGGGGCAAATGAAACTGCCCGCCTTATTGCGGCAAAACTGGGAGCCCAGGCCGTAATCACCACGGCAAGTGATGTCAATGGGCTTCCTGCGATTGACGAATTTGCTGCCAGAAAGGGGCTTATAATCAACAGCATGGAGCTGGCCAAAAAATTTGCCGTCCAGATGCTTGAATATTCTTCAGATTCCGCTAAAGAGCATGAGGCTCCTTCTTTTTCGGTTTCCATACATTCCAAAAATGACTCGCTCAATCTGATTCCTTCCTGGGTGATTCTTGGGGCAGGCTGCAAAAAGGGCAGGAGTGCAGGGGAATTTGAGGCTTTTTTGAGGCGGACCCTTGATTTTTACAAAATTGACATTCGTTCCATTCAAAAAATTGCCTCAATTGACCTTAAAAAAAATGAAAATGCCTTTGTTTCACTGGCTGAATCGCTGAAAATTCCTTTCGTGACTTTTTCTGCCGGGGAACTGAATGAAATTTCCCAGAAAGTCACGCCCTCTGACTTTGTCTCAGAAATCACAGGCACGGATAATGTCTGTGAGCGTTCGGTTTTTGCCGCCGGAGCAGAAGAGCTTATCGTGCCCAAAACTTCATTCAATGGCATGACCCTTGCCCTTGGAGTCAAAAAAACTGAAATTGAAATTCCAGAGGAGCTGCAAAAATTTTATTCTTTTCAGAAATTTTAAAGACCTATTCAATTTTTTTTTAATATTTATTATACTTTAGCTTATGAGAAAAATTTTAACTGCATCTTCAAATAAGATTGTCATTGATACTGTAAAAAATGCCTGCGAACTTTATTCTTCCATTTTTACTACGGACATATTTGATTCCACCGAGGAAATCATCCGATACATTGATTATGAGCTTCCGGAAATTAAGGTCATTGATTTTACTTCAGAAAAAATTGACTGCGATAAAATTCTTCAGAATATTGCCGATGATACATGGCTTCACTATGGCGGTGTAATTGCCGTCTGTAACGGTCACAATCAGGTAGTGGAACTGGAGCATCGTAAAAATCCAAATATCCTTGCCATTCACACTGTGGGCGACTTTCAGAATCACTTTACGCGAATTCTGCGAATCCTTTACCAGAATCAGCGCTTCCTTTTTAACCGAGGTATGCGTGACATTATCGGCGGTGAAGAAGCAGGTTCCTTCATTTTTGGCAACGATCCCATGGATTCACTGTTTTACACAAACTTTCTTGTAAACTATCTTTACAATACCAACCGCATTTCTGACGATGAGCGCTTCAGCCTGCAAATGACTTTCAGTGAGCTTGTTACGAACGCCCTTGAGCACGGAAATCTTGAAATCGACTACGACACAAAGACATCATGGCTTAACAAAGGCGGCAACATGATAAAGCTCATTCAGGAAAGGGCAAGAGACCCTCGTTTTGAAAAGCGCCACATAAAAATTTCCTATAATATTGGACGCACGACCTCTAAATTTTCAATTGCAGACGACGGAAACGGTTTTGACTGGCGGGCCTGCCTTGAAAAAAACAAGGTTGAGGACAGCATGCTCCACGGACGTGGAATTTCATTGAGCAAAACAGTAGTCCAGTCGCTCACTTACAACGAAAAAGGAAACGAAGTTACATTTACAATCGCAAACTTAAGGAATACATCTTCGGCTGTTCCTGGCAAAATGAGCCAGTTTGAGACAATTGAATACAAGGACAGGGAAGTCGTATGTCGTGAAGGCGAATACAGCAACGACCTTTTCTTCATTCTTTCGGGCAGGTTTGCCGTTTATGCAAATAAAAAGCTGGCCACGGTGCTTACTCCAAACGATTTGTTCATCGGTGAAATGGCTTTTCTTTTAAACGACCGCCGCACGGCCACAATTCTTGCCGTTGGTGACTGCCGCCTTATCCGAATACCAAAGTCTGACTTTTTGATGATGATCCGAAAAAATCCGCACTACGGAATCTTTTTGAGCAAAATGCTGGCTCAGCGCCTTTTAAGGCAGACAAACCAGACGATTGAACTCAAAAAACAAATGGCTGCAAAATAGCCCTCCGCAGTCGCCATGGTCAGGTGACTGCCGGGAATACTTTCTGGTCTATCCGGAGACTCTTGAAGACTGGGAAGGCTCGCAGAACCGGTTTAACGGACTAAGCTTCTGCCTTCCACAGGCCGTGCTTGTTGCAGTATTCGTAGGCGGCAAGCAGTTTTTCGTCTGAAAGGGTGAATGTCGCCTTTGGTTCCTGGCCAGGATTCAGGTTTTTGCGCTGAATGCCTTTGTCGCTTTCGATTTCAATCCACTGAATGTAGTGGTCAGCTTCCATTGGGTGAACGGCCGAGCCGACTTTTACCGTGACTTTATCGCCGTTAACTTCGATTACGGGAACGTGTTTTTCTGTTGCTCCGTCAGTGGTGTTGGCCTTGAGCTCTGTCATTTCTTCACCGCAGCAAACGACGACAGGGCAGCCCTTGTTTACGATTTCGATGATTTTCCCGCATTTTTTGCATTTGAAAAATTGTGCCATGTTAGTACCTCTCTTATGGATTTTATTCAATTATATGGGGTAGAATAAGGATATGTCAAAGAAAACCGAACAAATTTATAAGACAATTTCAATACTTGAAGACCTGCAGAATCAGATTTCAATCATGAATCAGCTGGCAAAAGCAAAAGGTCAAGCCGGTGAAGAAAATCATCATCTTGAGAACATAGAATTTGAAATGGCACAGGCAATAAAGTCCCTGCGTTTTTGGATTGGCTCTCTTTATTCTTATAATGGAAAATCAACCAGCAGGGCAAAAGTTGCCGCAAGTCAGGAAAACGGCAAAAAAGGTGGACGGCCCCCCAAAAAAATCACGGAGCTCAAAAAGCGAAGGGAAGAGCTTGAAGATAAAATGCTTCCTGAACTCAGGCGGGAAAAATCTGTTACCACGGATTTGGAGCGTGAAAGTCAGCTGGAAGAAGAAATTTCTGAATATGAAAATGAACTCTTTATAATAGAAGAAAAATTAGAGCGATGGCACGAAGAAAAGAATTTAAAGTGAAAAACAAAGACCCGCGCCAGATTGGAGTGCCGCCGAAGGCGTTCTGTAGTGACCGCAGGGAACGGAATAATGAAGCGCAAGCGGAAGCACGGAAAGCTGGGAGCCGATAGATTCGCGCATTTAAAATAAAAAAAGTCAGCACTCTTTGCGGAATAGTAGATTCGAACTACTGACCCCCACGATGTCAACGTGATGCTCTAACCAACTGAGCTAACCCCGCAGACAGTGCTGACGTTATGACAGATATTTTATCAGTTTTACTGGCTGCTTGTCAATTGTTTTTGTGGTTTTATGCTGAAAATTTTACATTTATGAAGTATTGCAAAAATATTCTTTAAATAGCATTATTGTTTTATGCAAATCAAACTCGAAAACTTAAAGAAAACCTACGAGTCAAAACAAAAAAACGACACCAGCCGTATTTGCGCCGTAAATGATGTCTCATTAAATATTCCGGAGAACACGATTTTTGGCATCATCGGTAAGAGCGGTGCTGGTAAGTCGTCCCTGGTGCGTCTTGTAAGTCTGCTTGAAAAGCCGGATGAAGGTGCAGTCTATTATGGTGAAAAGCGTGTTGATAATCTTTCCAAAAAGGAATTGATCTTAGAACGCCGCAAAATCGGCATGATTTTCCAGAATTTCAATCTCTTTTCTTCCAGGACCGCGGGCAAAAACGTGGCTTATCCGCTGGAAATTGCAGGAGTCCCAAAAGACAAAATCAAGGCAAAAGTTAAGGAAATGCTTGCTCTTGTTGGGCTCAGTGACCGCGAAAATGCCGCAATCAGTACTTTGAGCGGCGGCCAAAAGCAGCGTGTTGCCATTGCCCGTGCACTTGCCACTGAGCCGGACATTCTGTTTTGTGACGAGGCCACCAGTGCTCTTGATCCCAATACTACGCGGCAAATTCTTGCCCTTATCAAAGAGATTCAGCAAAAAATGAGCCTTACCGTCGTCATGATTACCCATCAGATGGAAGTCGTGCGTGACGCCTGCGAAAGCGTTGCCGTTATTGAAAGTGGCCGGGTCGTTGAGTGCGGTAAAGTCAAGGAAATTTTCTCTAATCCCCAGACTCAGACCACGCGGGATTTTATCAAAAATATTGCGGCAGCTTCTGGTTCAGAAGGCTCAAAAGAAGGCGACATCGTAAAATGGAGCGAAAAAACAGGCAGCTATCTTTTACATTTTGTTGGAAATGCCACGGGCGAGCCGATTCTGTGCAAAATGGCAAAGGAATTCGAAGTGAATTTCAATATTCTGGCGGCTGGAATCAGTCATTTGCCGGATGAAGATGTGGGCTATATGGAATGTGACATTTTTGGTGACGCTGCGACTGTTGAAAAGGCCGTTGAATGGCTTACGCAGAATAATGTCAGGGTACAGAAGAGGTAAATTATGGAGCAGATTTTAACTTTGGTCGGAACTTCGACTCTTGAAACCCTTTTGATGGTTTTTTTCTCAACGCTGTTTGCGATTCTGATTGGTTTTCCTTTGGGGGTGCTTTTGAACGTCACCAATAAATATGGAATCACACCGAAAGCCGGCTTCAATTTGATTTTGAGCCGAATCATCGATGTCTTGCGTTCATTTCCATTTGTGATTCTGATGATTGTGCTTTTGCCGCTTACACGCCTTATTTTGGGAACGGCAATCGGAACTACAGCCACGATTATTCCCCTTTCCATTGCGGCGGCTCCTTTTGTCGCGCGAATCACGGAAACTGCCCTGAACGAAGTTGATCCTGGAGTAGTGCAGGCAGCCCGCGCTATGGGCTCAACGAACTGGCAGATTATTTACAAGGTGCTTGTTCCTGAGGCCATGCCGTCTGTTGTTTCGGGAATCACGCTTACGGTCATCAATCTGGTGAGCTATTCGGCAATGGCAGGCACTTTGGGCGGCGGTGGCCTGGGAGACCTGGCAATCCGCTACGGCTATCAGCGCTTCCGAACTGATGTAATGATTGCTTCTGTTGTGGTGATTATCATAATGGTCGCAGTGATTCAGTTTGTCGGCACAAAAATTACGAATTATATGCTGGCAAAGCGCTAGGGTTTACAAAAAAGAGTCCCTAGTTGACATAAATTAAACATAGTTGTATAACATAAAACATACTAAGTTACTAGGTAAATAGTGATTTGGAAAATTCAAAAACAAGGAGAAATCTATGAAAAAAATTATCGCTTTTGCAGGAATCGCACTTCTTGCATCATCAGTTTTCGCACAGAAAGTCCTCAAGGTTGGAGCAACACCTGAGCCACATGCAGAAATCCTTAATCTTGTAAAAGAGGATTTGGCTGCCAAGGGAATCGACTTACAGGTCGTAGAATTTACGGACTATGTCACACCGAATGATGCTGTTGAAGCTGGTGACATTGACGCTAACTATTTTCAGCACATTCCTTACCTTGAGTCTTTCAACAAGGAAAAGGGCTATCACCTTGTAAACGCTGCCGGAATCCATGTTGAGCCATTTGCATTGTATTCAAGCAAAATCAAAAAACTGGACGACTTGAAGAAAAAAGCCACAGTTGCAATTCCAAATGACCCTACAAACGAAGGCCGTGCTCTTCTTCTCTTGCAGGAAGCAGGACTTATCACTTTGCGTGAAGGTTCTGGAATTACAGCAACACCGCTGGACATTAAAAAGAATCCAAAAAAACTTAAGTTCAAGGAAATCGAGGCTGCTTCACTTCCACGAGTTTTGGGCGATGTAGACGGTGCCGTAATCAACGGAAACTATGCAATTCCAGCCGGACTTTCTGCCAAAAAAGACGGCCTCTTTGTTGAAGGCTCTTCTTCACCTTATGTAAACGTAATTGCCGTAAAAGCAGGAAATGAAAACAAAGAAGAAATAAAATTCTTGATTGAAGCTGTAAAGAGCGATAAAATTAAGAAATATATTTCTGAGCGTTATCCAAACGGTGAAGTTGTAGTTGTATTCTAGGATACTTCGGAAACGCAACACTTCTTTTTAAGCCGGTAATGCCTCGGAAAATCTGGAGGCATTATGGCAAAAAAACGCTACAAGATTTCAGTCATTCTTTGTCTTTTCCTTGTCGGACTTGTTCTGGCGATAAATATCGTACAGGGAATATTGATTTCGACTTTCGCCAAAAAATCCACGGCCGAAAGCTATGCCATGGACTGTACGCAGATTACAAATGCGTATTCCCTGGCAATTGCAAACAAAATCAGTGAATACATCAATCAGATGTCTTTCTATTCTGACGCTGATATTGTTGCCTCTGGAAATGACGAAAAGATTGTAACCTGGCTCAAAGAGCATAACGGTACGAGAAAAACTTATTTTTCTTCCATACTGTATGCCGGAAGGGACGGCAAAGGATACACTGATATTGGCGGTGTCGAAAATGTTGCCGGTGAGCGCTTTTATCAGGCAATCATGAAAGAAGGAAAGTCAAGTTATGTTGACAATCCGATTCGTGATTCCAGCGGAAATCTTGTTTTTCATATTGCCCGCGCTGCCAAGCTTCATGGCGAAGTTATCGGAGTTTTTTCTGCTGTAGTTTCTCTTGATAACGTCAAAAACATGGTTGAGTACATTTTGCTCGGCGAAACTGGTCAGACCTGGATTATTTCTGACAATGGAACTGTAGTTGCAAACATGAATCCAGACGTCATCATGAAGCAAAACCTGCTTGATTCTTCAAATGATTCTTCCGTAACCGAACTGATTAAAAAAGCCGTGAACGGTGGCATTGGAACCGGCTGGGTCAAAGACTGGGGCAATATTAAAGGCGATGTTTTTGTTACTTACACGCCTATTGCCTACACGCCCTGGGTTTTTGCCTTTACAATTCAGGAATCTCAAGTCTATAAAACCGGAAAGACCCTTGAAAAAACAAATATACTTATCTCGATAATCACAGTTCTTGCTATTGCCCTTTCAATTCTTTCTGTATCTGGCTTTATGCTTAAGCCTCTCGGCGTGGTTGAAAAATCAATAAACGAGATTGCTTCCGGCCATGCTGATTTGACGCAGCGAATTCAAATCGATTCCAAAACCGAAATCGGCTCTGTGGTTGATGGATTCAACAGCTTTACGAACAAATTGCAGAGCATCGTCCGGGAACTCAAAAATTCTAAGGACCAGCTTTCTGCTGCGGGCGAAGAAATGCATGCCTGCTCCCAGGAAACTGCTTCATCAAACACGCAGATCCTTGAAAACATCGATACCGTTTCTGAGCGTATTTCCCACCAGTCGGCAAGCGTTGAGCAGACTGCAGGAGCGGTAAATGAAATTGCTTCCAATATCGAGTCGCTTGAGCGCATGATTGAGCAGATGGTTCAGAGTGTTTCTCAGGCTAGTGCCGCCGTTGAGCAGATGATTGGAAACATTGACTCTGTAAATGATTCCGTTAAAAAAATGGCAGGCCAGTTTGATGAGCTTGAGGAAACTTCTTCTGTCGGAACTGAAAAACAGAAAGATGTAAATGAAAAAATTGCCCAGATTGAGCAGGAATCTGTCATGTTGCAGGAAGCGAACACGGCCATAGCAAACATTGCGAGCCAGACCAACCTGCTTGCCATGAACGCTGCAATCGAGGCGGCTCACGCTGGCGAGGCGGGCAAAGGTTTTGCCGTTGTTGCAGACGAAATCCGCAAGCTTTCCGAAACTTCTACAGTTCAGTCAAAGACAATCGGAATGCAGCTCAAAAAAATCCGTGATTCAATCACCAGCGTTGTTTCTGCCTCACAGGCTTCAAGCGATGCCTTTACTTCCGTTACGCAAAAAATCCAGAGCACGGACATGCTGGTAAATCAGATAAAGAGTGCCATGCAGGAACAGGCCGAAGGTTCAAGACAGATTGGCAGCGCTTTGAGCACCATGAATGACAGCACGCTGGAAGTCCGAACGGCATCAAAGGAAATGTCTGAAGGCAACCACGCTATTCTTCTTGAAATCCGTCAGCTTCAGGATGCTACGGGTGCAATCAAGGACAGCATGAGTGTAATTTCAAAGACCACAGAAAAAATTACCGAGACCGGTCAGTCGCTGGATAAAATCACTAAAATCATGTACGACTCAATCCTTGAAATCGGAAATCAGGTTGACCAGTTCACTGTATAGGGGGAGTAAAATGAAGAAAATTTTATTGGTTTCGATACTGTCACTTTTTGTTTTTTCATTTATTGGCTGCGGCAAAAAAACTTCGGTTCAAAAAGACGTGGTTGGAGTTCTTTTGCGCAATGATAATGAAGCTTTCTTTGTGGCTTACAAAAACGGTTTGATTGAGGCTGCCAAAAAAAGCGGAACTACTCTTCAGATTTATTCCGCAAATAACGATGCTGCAATTCAGATTGACCAGCTCAAGACAATGCTTTTGAACGGTGTCAAAAATTTCGTTATTATTTCCCATAGCACTGACCTTACTGAGCAGATGGCCAAAATCATAAGTTCTCAGGGCGGAGCTGCGGCTTTCTCGAACGTCATCCCGTCAGTTGAAGCGCTAAAAGTCAGCAAGAATCTTTTTTATGCTTCTTCGCCAGAAACTGATGCAGGAAAATTTCAGGCACAAATTATAGATTCTTATTTCAAGAAAAATCCTGGAAAGCTTGCCGGCAAAACATTGAACGTAGTTTATTTCAACGGTGAATACGGCCACCCGGCACAGATTTACAGAAAAGTTGGTGTTATGGAAGGACTTTCGCGCCTTGGCTACAATGTGAATACTGTAGCTGAGTATGGAGCAAACTGGGACAGAGCAAGTGCCCGTCAGTATCTAGATCTTTTTATTGACGGACAGGGTGGCAAATTTGATGTTGTAATCGCCCAAAACGATGAAATGGCTTTGGGAGCTGTTGAATCCCTTGTCAATCACGGCATGCTCGATGACCCTTCTAATCCTGTCAGAGACATCGATAACGATGGAACGGCTCTTCTTGTTCCTGTTTTAGGAATTGATGCCACTGAAGACGGAAAGGCTTCCATGTCAAAAAATCAGATGTTCGCCACTGTCCTGCAGGATGCGGCTGCTCAGGCGGCTACTGCCCTGGAACTTGTCTGCCAGTGCATGAAAAATGGTTCTGCACAGGGCTATGTCACTCAGGCCGGTTTAAAGGCTGCAAGTCAGGTTACAAAAGAAGCTCCTCTTACCGATTCTTCAGTTATCGGCCAGTGTTTTGTAGTTCCTTTTGTTCCGGTCCAAAAATAAGCTGATGGGCGGGCAAAATCTTTGTAACTGGAGTGAATCCGAATCTTCTGATATGTTTGAGATTTCTTTTGAATGTGGTATGCTTGTTTAATCAATATCGTTAAAATAAAGGCAAATGAATAATACAGATCAATTCTCTGAAAAATTTATGCTCCGTGCCATTGAACTTGCACGGCTTGGCGAAGGTAGAACGAATCCAAATCCTCTTGTCGGGGCTGTAATTGTAAAAGAAGGCCGCATTATCGGTGAAGGCTGGCATCATGCTTATGGTCAGCTTCATGCAGAGAGAGAGGCGTTGAAAAATTGCTACCAGCGTGGTGAAAATCCAGAGGGGGCTACAATTTATGTTACGCTTGAACCCTGCTGTCACTTTGGGAAGCAGCCTCCCTGTACTCATGCACTACTTGAAGCAAAAATCGCTCATGTTGTGGTGGGGAGCCGGGATCCCAATCCCCTGGTGCATGGGAAGGGAAATGCCTTTCTTAGGGAGCATGGCCTTTTGGTGGAAGAAGATTTTTGCCGCGAAGAGTGTGACAAATTGAATCCGATTTTTTTCCATTATATCCAGCACAAAATGCCTTTTGTCGCCTTAAAGTATGCCATGACTCTGGACGGGAAAACCGCCACTAAAACCGGGGCATCAAAGTGGATTAGCGGAGAAAAGTCGCGGGAGTTCGTTCATGTCCTTCGTAACCGTTATGCAGGAATTATGGCAGGAATCGGTACCGTTCTTTGTGATGACCCCATGTTGAATTGCAGACTTACAGACGAAAAGGGTGAGCTGACAGGGCGAAATCCTGTTCGAATCATCTGTGATTCCAATTTAAAAATTCCTCTTGAAAGCAAGATTGTGAAATCAGCTAAAGAAATTCAGACGATTGTAGCCTGTGCGGAATTTGAACGGGGCGGTGAAGAAGAAAAGCAATTCCAAGGAAAAAAAGAGGCTCTTGAAAATTTGGGCGTAGAAGTAATAGAAGTGAAGGGTGAAAATCACCACGGGCTTCTGGCAAAAGCTAAAATGATTCGAAACACGCCAAAGCCTCAGGTTAATCTTTTTGAACTGATGAAAATCCTTGGTGAAAAGAAAATTGACAGCGTGCTTGTGGAGGGCGGGAGTGCGATTAATTTTGCGGTTTTAGAGGCAAATATTGTGAATAAAATCTATGCCTTTATCGCCCCCAAAATTTTCGGTGGACAGGCAAAATCCCCGGTGGCAGGCCAGGGGGTTAGCCTTCCCCAAGAGGCCTTTGGCTTTGAGCTTGAAAAAATTTCCCGGATTGATGATGATGTTTTGCTTGAACTGGCAAAAAGGAGTTAGGATTATGTTTACTGGAATTATCGAAGAAGTCGGAACTATAAAAAAAATATCGGTCAGCGGAAAATCAGGTTCACTTGAAATTGCTGCCGGTAAAGTCCTTGAAGGAACAAAAGTTGGTGACTCAATTGCAGTGAACGGAGTTTGCCTTACGGTTACCTCTTTGGACAAGTCAGGTTTTACGGCTGACGTTATGGCCGAGACCTTGCGCCGGAGTTCCCTTGCCTCTCTTACTGTCGGAAGCGGCGTAAATCTGGAGCGGGCAATGGCGGCAGACGGTCGTTTTGGCGGTCACATTGTAAGCGGACACATCGACGGAAGGGGCACGATTTCCAAAATGCAAAAAGAAGAAAATGCCGTTTGGGTTCACATCAAAGCAGAGCCTCAAATCCTCGATTTAATTGTCGAAAAAGGTTCGATTGCAATCGACGGAATCAGCCTTACGGTTGCGAGCGTGAATGAAAGTGAATTTGCCGTCAGTGTAATCCCCCACACGGCAAAAGAAACGACACTCCTTTCAAAAAAGGCCGGTGATGTGGTGAATCTTGAAAATGACATAATCGGAAAATACGTGCAGAAAATGCTTGCGGGCAAGTCTTTTAATGGTAGTAAAAAGACTGATTCCTGCAAGGATGATAAATTCCTTGACTGGCTGGGCGGAAAGTAAAATGATTGCTCTTGAGCATGTCCTTCCTGCCGACATTGAAAAAACAAGCTTCTCAATCATCGCAAATGAACTTGCTGAAAAAGGCATTTCTCTTCCTGAAGAACTTGCTCCAATCATCATGCGGGTGATTCATACCACGGCGGATTTTGAATATGCCCAAAGCCTCAAATTTTCTGACGGGGTAGTTAAAATCATAAAAAATGCCCTTCTGAATGGTTGTGACATCGTTACTGACACCAACATGGCCCTGTCTGGAATCAACAAGAAAATTCTGGCCAGTTTTGGCGGTGAAGCTCATTGCTTTATGGCAGATGAAGAAGTTGCCCAAAAGGCAAAAGAGCTGAATCTGACCCGGGCCGCCGTGAGCATGAAAAAGGCAAGTCAAATCCAAAAGCCAGTGATTTTTGCAGTCGGGAACGCCCCCACGGCTCTAGTTGAGCTTTGCTCCTTAATGGAAAAAGGCTTCAAACCTATGGCCGTCATTGGCGTTCCTGTGGGATTTGTGAATGTGGTTGCCGCAAAGGAAATGATTATGGCTTCGGGCATTCCTTACATCGTGAATGAAGGGCGGAAGGGCGGAAGTACTGTTGCGGCGGCAATCTGCAATGCGATTTTATATATGCTGGGAAAAGAGCGAAGTTAGGCTTGCCTGCGCGAGAATTTTGCAAGGATTTCTGGAATTTCACTGACTTCCTTTACCGCATATTCCGGCGGCGTAAAATCTTCGTCATAAAGATTCAGCCAGACTGTGTGCCAGCCAAGCTTGCTTGCAGGCAAAATGTCGTTCTGAAATGAATCGCCGATTATCAAAAGCTCTTCTGGATTCTTCCCGGATTTTTCTTGCGCGATTTTAAAAAGGCCCTGGTCAGGCTTGGGGCAGCCGTGTTCCCCGGAAATCACGATTAAATCACTCGAAATCCATTTTTCAAGCCCCAGAGTTTTGATTTTATTGCGCTGGTGTTCTCCGTGTCCGTTCGTGATGATTCCAAGATTTTCAAAATGGGACTTGGCAAAATCCAGCATGGAAACAACTTTTGGGTTGAGCTTCATTGAATAAAGCTGCTTTTTGTACAATCTGTAAAAATCTTCTGCCTGGCTGCCGGTGATTTTTATGCCCACGTCAGAAAAGCCTGTCTTAAAGCGGAAGATGTACATTTCAAGTTCGGTGATTTCGCCTTTCTGGCACTTGAAAAAAACTTCGTCGCCACGGATTCTGCATCGGTCACTTGCGGCTTCTTTTAAATCTGCGTGTTCGCCACCAAAAAATTCGTCGAAAGCGAGAAAAAATGCGTCCCTTCTAAAATAGAGCGTGTCGTCAAGGTCAAAGAAAATTGTTTTCATCATCGTAAACTTCTCTCACAGTATAAATTTTTTCTTTTTTTTGATAAAGTAAAAATTACAAAAATGCCAGCCCGAACTAATCCCACAAAATCATTCTTTCTCCTCAAAAAAACGGCGGAGCCGGAAATCGGCTTTACCACGGGAACCTGTGCGGCGGCGGCAAGCCTTGCGGCAACCAGAATGCTTTTGACTCAAAAAATCGTTCCTTATGTGACTGTGACAACGCCAAAGGGAATAAAGGTTTTTCTTGAAATTAAAAACCAGATTTTTTCAAAAGAAAGTGCGACTTGTTCCGTTCAGAAATTTTCGGGAACTGACCCGGACATTACCAACGGAATCCAGGTTTTTGCGAAAGTGAGCCGAATCGACCGGGATAAAAAAGAAGAAGGTGAGCCAAAAATCAAAATCACGGGCGGAAAGGGCGTAGGCAAAGTTACTTTGCCGGGACTTGACCAGAAGGTGGGGCAGGCGGCAATAAATTCTGTGCCTAGAAAAATGATTCTGGAAGGCGTAAGGCGTGAAATCGAAAATTTTTATTCTCCTGAAAAAGGTTCGCGGCCTGAAAATCTTGAAATAGAAATCAGCGTTCCAGGCGGAGAAGAAATCGCAAAACAGACTTTTAATCCCAAGCTCGGAATCGTGGACGGAATTTCAATTCTTGGAACCAGCGGGATTGTCGAGCCTATGAGCGAGCAGGCTCTTTTGGATACGATTCAGGTCGAAATTAATGTGCGGAAGGCTCAGGGACTTGAAGTGCTTGCTCTTGTGCCGGGCAATTACGGAGCGGATTTTCTTAAGGCGGAATTCGACTTGTCTGTTGAGACGGCGGTTCACTGCTCAAATTTTGTCTATGACTCGGTGATGATGGCAAAAAATTCTGGATTCAAAAAGATTCTTTTTTGCGGCCATTTGGGTAAGCTCGTTAAGGTGGCCGGCGGAATCAAAAATACTCACTCAAAGTACGGCGACCACCGCATGGAAATAATTTCCGAAGTTGCGCAAAATCTGCTTCCGGCTGAGCAATTTTTCTCTATATATAAGGAACTTTCTGCCTGCATTTCGACTGAGCAGGCGGTAAAAATCCTTGATTCGCTTGATGAAGCTCATGCTGCCCGTGATAAAGTCATGGCGGAAATTGCAAGACGGATTCAAAAAAACATGGTAGAGTGGAGTGACAAAAGCCTTGAAATTCAGGTGATAGTCTTTACGAAGGAACTGGGGCTTTTGGGAGTTGCAAAATGATTTATTTTATTGGAGCGGGGCCTGGAGCGGCTGATTTGATTACCGTGCGAGGGCAAAAACTGCTTGAAAAGGCTGACGTGGTGATTTGGGCTGGCTCCCTTGTGAATCAGGAACTGCTCGAAAATTGCCGGAAAAATGCTGAGATTTTCAACAGCGCAAAAATGACTTTGGAAGAAGTGCTTGAGGTAATGAAAAAAGCCGATTCCTGCGGAAAAAATGTCGTTCGCCTGCACACCGGAGATCCCTGCCTTTACGGTGCAATCCGTGAGCAGATGGACGAGCTTGAAAAGGCGGGCATAAAATATGAGGCCGTGCCTGGCGTGAGTTCATTTTGTGGGGCTGCGGCCAGCCTGAATCTTGAATACACTTTGCCGGAAGTAAGCCAGTCGGTGATAATCACTCGCCTTGCGGGCAGAACCGACGTTCCCGAAAAAGAAAGCCTTAAATCGCTCGCCAGACACAATGCGACCATGGTGCTTTTTTTAAGCTCTGGCATGTGCGAAAAGGTTCAGTCGGAATTGCTTGATGCGGGGATTGCTCCCCAGACACCGGCGGCTCTGGTTTACAAGGCGACCTGGAAAGACGAAAAAAAAGTTCTTTGCACGGTAGGAACGCTGGCTGAATCTGCAAAGGTGAACGGAATTTCAAAAACGGCTTTGATTATCGTGGGCCATGTGGTTTCGCATACAGGCTATGAACGCTCAAAACTCTACGACCCGACTTTTACGACGGAATTCAGAAAAGGAAAGAATGCGGACTAGAAGGGGCGAATTAAGGAAGAAATCTTTGCCTTTTACATCGCTCCGTAGTCTTTTGCCCGGTAGGTTTCGACTGAATTGCAGACTTCGATTAAAAAGCCTTTTTTTTGCAGGGCATCTGCAATTTCGTCGAGGACTCTGGAATTTTTTGCCTCGATTGTGTGGTAGTGAAAATTATTGGTGATGTTTTTGAGCGGGGTTGATACTCCGCTTTTTAAATCCGCGATGAAATTCTGAATGTCCCTCTTGCTTGAAATGTTGAGCGGGGCAGAAATCGTGCCGTAGACTTTGTGCTCGATGAAGACGTCCAGGACTGTTCCGCCCAGGTCAACGATTGCCGAAAGCTCTGATTCAAGCTGCTCATCGGTGTGGGAAACCTTGAAAACCCTGCGCTCGCCCCTTGCAGCCTCGGTTTTGCCAGAAATGACATAGCCTGAATTTGTGGCGATTATGTCGTTTCGCTCGGCACGAAGAAGGGCCATGTCCGTTACGATGACCTGCCTGCTTACTCCGAGCATTTTTGCCAGCTTTGAGCCGGAAAGAGCCTGGCCTGACTGAGAGAGAAGTTTTAGGATTTCGCTGCGGCGTTCTTCACCGATGAGTTTTTTTTGCTCCATAAATGCGTTTTTAGATTGCGTGCAAATTTTTGAGTGAAAGGTCGAGAATCGGGCTTGAATGGGTCAAGGCACCGCTTGAAATATAATCGACTCCGAGTTTTGTCAGGCGGGAAATGTTTTCTTTGGTGACGTTTCCGCTTACTTCGATTTCAATCTTGTGCTTTGACGCACGGATGATTTCGATTGCCTCTTTCATGGTGTCTGTGTCCATGTTGTCCAGCATGATGATGTCAGCTTCGGCCTGGACGGCTTCTTTTACCATGTCAAGGTTTTCAACCTCAACTTCGATTTTCCGCACGAAAGGAGCGTAGTCTTTTGCCATTTTGACAGCCTTTGCAACTCCGCCAGCAGCTCCGATGTGATTGTCCTTCAAAAGAACTCCGTCCGAAAGGTTGTAGCGGTGATTGTGTCCGCCGCCAACAGTCACTGCGTATTTTTCAAAAATCCTGTTGTTCGGGGAAGTTTTTCGAGTGTCCAGGAGTTTTGTTGAAGTTCCTTCCAGAAGTTTTGCAACATTGTTCGTGTATGTTGCGATTCCGCTCATTCGCTGAAGATAGTTGAGTGCTGTTCTCTCGCCGGAAAGAAGAACCCGAATGTCGCCTGTGACTTCACCGATTTTCTGGCCGTTTTTTACAGCGTCACCGTCTTTTGCAGTGAAAGTACATTTTGTTGACGGATCGAGAAGGGTAAAGACCCGCTCAAAAACCTGAAGGCCGCAGATGATTCCGTCCTGCTTTACTAGAAGATCTACGATTCCTTCCTGGCGTTCCGGCATCACGGCGTTTGTTGAGACATCCTCGCTTGAAATGTCTTCGCGGAGTGCCGAAAGAATCAGATTGTCTACATTAAGACCCATTGTAATTGAATTCATTTTAATTTCCTTCTATATAAATATTTTTATCAAATTGTTTTATGCGATTTTTGTTTTTACTGAAAGTGTCTGTGACTCACGGTTGATTTTTGTGGCCGCAATTTCTGCAAAAACAAGACTTTCCAAAAGTGAATTACTTGCAAGCCGGTTTTTGCCGTGGACTCCATTGCAGCTTGTTTCGCCAACTGCGTAAAGATGGTTCAGGCTTGTCATTGAGTCGTCGTCAACCTGAACTCCGCCCATAAAATAATGCTGAGCCGGAACAACAGGAATCAAGTCCTTAGTGCAGTCAAGGCCTTCTTCAAGGCAACGCTGGTAAATGTGCTCGAAATGAGTTTTGATTACCTCTGCGGGAATTGCCTTCATACTGAGCCAGACATGCTCGCTTCCGTCTTTTTTCATCTGCTCGTTGATTGCCTCGGTTACTTTATCCCGGGGAAGAAGCTCGTTCACAAAGCGGTTGAGATTTTTGTCCAGAAGAATGCCTCCTTCGCCACGGACAGACTCGCTGATTAAAAATGAGCGTTCTTTTTTGCCCTGCTCAGATTTTACGAAAAGGGTTGTGGGGTGAATCTGAACGTAATCTTCGTGAATCACGGGAATGTTGTGCTTTTTTGCGATTGTAAGCGCGTCTCCTGTCAAATGAGGGAAATTCGTTGAATGACGGTAAGTTCCGCCGATTCCGCCGGTCGCCCAGATTACGTCTTTTGCCTTGATTTTAAATTCTTCGCCTGAGACAAGATTTTTTGCGACAATTCCCGTGCAGCTGCCGAATTCTTCTATAATATCAGTCATTTCGGTCATTTCAAGAATCTGAACGTTAGGAAGTTTTTTTACGGCTGCAAGAAGTTTGCTTGTGATTTCCTTGCCGGTTATGTCCTGATGAAAAAGAATTCGCGGAGTGGAGTGGGCACCTTCCTTTGTGAATTTGAGGCTTCCGTCTTCGTTGCGTTCAAAATCCACTCCGTAAGAAATGAGCCTTTTGATTGTTTTCTGAGAATTGCGGATCATGGTGTCCACGGATTTTTTGTTGTTCTCGTAGTGACCGGCCCGCATTGTGTCCTCAAAATATGAATCGTAGTCGGCTTCGTTTTTGAGCATACAGATTCCGCCCTGAGCAAGGAAAGAGTCACATTCCTCAACCTTTGCCTTGGTAATCATGAGGATTTTTTTGTCAGAATCAAGATTCAGCGCAGAGTATAAACCGCCGACTCCTGTTCCTGCGATTACGACATCGTATTGATTTTGAGTCATTTTGCTATCTCCAGCATTCTTGCCAAAGGTTTTGAGGCATTTTCACGCAGCTCAGCAGAACAAGATGCTTTTGGTGTATTATTTTTTAGACAATCTCGTATATTTTCAAGCGTAATTCTCTTCATATTTGGGCAGACTTGCTTTGCTCCAACGAAATAGAACTTTTTTCCGGGGGCAACTTTCTGCATTTCGTGAAGGACACCGCTTTCCGTGCAAACAATGTACTCCTGTGCATCATCAGTTTTGACAAATTCAATCAGTTCTTTTGTGCTTCCTACATAATCCGATAAATCAACGACTTCCTTCATACATTCGGGGTGGGCAATAACTTTTGCACTCTGGTGCTCGTGAAAACATTTTTCGATTTCGCCGGCTGTGATGCTTGTGTGGACGTGGCAGAAACCCTTGTTGAGGATTATGTTTTTTCCCGGGATCTGCTGGGCAACATAGCGGCCAAGATTTCCGTCCGGGATGAAGAAAATATTTTTGTTTGGAAGTGATTTTACGATTTTTAGGGCGTTTGAAGAAGTTACGATAACGTCAGAAAGTGCTTTTATTTCGGCAGTTGAATTGATGTAGCAGACTACGGCAAGGTCTTCGTATTTCTGTCGCATTTCGGCGATTTTTTCTGGATCAGCCATGAGGGCCATAGGGCAGACGGCGTTTGTATTTGGGATGAGGACTGTTTTCTGCGGGTTGATGATGCAGGCGCTTTCTCCCATGAAGGTGACTCCGCAGAATACGATTGTCTTGCGCGGGTCATTTTTGGCTATTTTTGCAAGCGCGTAGGAATCTCCGACATAATCTGCAATTTCCTGAATCTGTCCGTCAACATAATAATGGGCGAGAATTACGGCGTCCCGTTCTTTTGCAAGCTTTTTAATCTCAGCCGTGATTTCATTTGTGGCAGGATTTGTCATTTTGTACCTCTGGCGGCTCCGCAAGTCTGGCAGGAAAGCTTTCCTTTTGCGAGAGCCGTGTAAAGAAGATAGCACTTTTCTTTACACCTGACAAGACACCTGTAAAGAGAAATATAGAAAAAATTGCTTTTTTACTGATTGTATATATCAAAAATGATATACTTTTTGTGATTTAACTGTGACTTCGGCGGTTATTTTTCAAATTTCAGTTTTTCCTGCTTGACGCTTTTAATGTGGTTCATGTCGTTAAAAAGTTCCAGCCGGGGAATGGAAATGCCGCCTTCTTCTGCGTATAACTCGATGATAGAAACTGAGCACACTCCGTAAGGCATGGCGGCAAGCACAAAAGGAAAGGGCAGATTCAGAACGTGGGAAAACATGATTGAGCCTGAGCCGCCGTGAGCAAAAAGGGCAACCGTGTCATTGTTCTGTTTTTCGCAAAAATAAGATTTCCCCTTTCGGATCAGGCCGAGTTCAGCAAGAAATTTGTCGAAAGCCAGTGAAATCTTTTCGTAATAGTCCATGCAGACATTGTCCTTGAAAAAATGATGGCTCTTCCAGCTGTCGTTTTCTGCATATTCTGGGTTTTGGGCCAGCAGCTCGCAGCTTAATGTCCATGGATGGCCGTCATATTTGAGCTTTTCTGTGTTTTCAGGTGCTTTTTCTGAATCACCCCAGTTGATTTCGTGCATGAAATCAAGGGGCGTTATGTCCAGACCGTGAATTTTTGCCGTATATGAAGCAGTTTCCATCGCCCTGCCCATGGGTGAAGAAAAAACAGCCTTAATGGGTTCGCTTTTGAGTCTTTGAGCCGTGCTTTGTGCCTGTATGATTCCGTTTGGGGTAAGGCAGTCCTTTTCATAATCAGGTTTTCCGTGGCGAATAAAAATAAGTCTCATTTTCTGCTCCAGTAAGAATATTAAAAATTTCTTCCTCGAATTCTACATTACTTTTTGCGATGTCTCAATCAAAATTTTATGTTATAATATGAGTATGAGTGGCAAAAAGACTGGCTGCCTGACCGTAGCGGGAATCGGCTCAGGAAAATTCTCTCAGATTACGGGTGAAGTCCTTGATGCGTTGAAAGTTTGTGACTGTATTGCGGGCTACGAAGTTTACATCAATCTGGTAAAAGACAGCTTTCCCGACAAGGAATTTCTTTCGACTCCCATGCGGAAAGAAGAAGAGCGGTGCAGACTTGCCCTTGAAAAGTCTTGCGGCGGCAAAAACGTGGTCTTTATCTGTTCCGGGGACGCCGGCGTTTACGGAATGAGCGGCCTGATTTATGAGATTGCAGTCGAATCCGAAGAATTTAAAGACGTTCAAATCAATGTATTACCTGGAATTACGGCTGCTTTAAGCGGTTCGGCCCTTTTGGGTGCTCCGCTGATTCATGATTTTGCGGTAATCAGCCTGAGTGACCTTATGACTCCCTGGGAAAAAATTGCAAAACGCCTTGAATGTGCTTCGGCCGCTGATTTTTGTCTTGTGCTTTACAATCCCATGAGCCACAAGCGGCGGGATTATCTATTTAAAGCCTGTCAGATTCTCCTTAAAAATCTCCCGGAAGACCGCCCCTGTGGCTATGCAAGGAATATCGGCAGGCAGGGCGAGGAATGCGGAATTCTTACGCTTAAGGAACTTTCTGCAGCTGAGCTGGATATGTTCACCACGGTTTTTATCGGAAATTCTTCAACAAGGGTGATTGAAACTTCTGGCGGAAAAAAACTTGTCACTCCCCGGGGATACGAGTTTGAAAAGTTGGCCGGGTTCGAAAAATGACCAGAATCTTTATTTTTGCAGGCACGACGGAAGGCCGTGAACTTTCAGAGAAGCTTTCTCAATCCGGCTATGAAATCACGGCCAGTGTTGCCACGGAATATGGCGCAAAACTCCTTCCAAAATCAGGGAAAATTACGGTTTTGCAGGGAAGACTTGACTCAGAGCAAATGGTTTTGCTTCTTTCTCAAAAAGAATATGCTTTTGTCATAGATGCCACGCATCCTTTTGCCACGGAAGTTTCAAAAGAGATAAAAAAAGCGTGTGGACGTACAAAAATTCCATATTTGAGGCTTGCAAGAGACACTGAAAAGACGGGGAATTTTGTTGATTCGCAAAACTTTGGTAAAAATCTTCTTTATTTTGATGAGGTTTCTTCTGCGGCTGAATGGCTTGAATCCCAGAGTGGGCGGATTTTTGTGACCACGGGAAGCAAGGAGTTGCCGAAAATCTGCGAAAAAATCACTGACAGATCGCGGCTGACCGTGCGGGTACTGCCGTCAAAAGAGAGTATTCGGGCTTGTGGGGAATGTGGAATGAAAGAAGGTCAGATAATAGCCGTGCAGGGGCCTTTTTCCGAGGAGGCGAACAGGATTCAGTTTGAAAAAAGCGGCGCAAAAATCCTTCTGACCAAGGAAAGCGGCTCAAAAGGCGGATATTTTGAGAAAATCCGCGCCGCGGAAGGTCTTTCAATGAAAATTGCAGTGATTAAAAATCCTGAAAGGGAGGTTTTAAAGTCTGAATCAAGAGAGCGCAAAGATGCTTTTCTTAAAAAGAATATTAAGGTGTCTGAAATTTTTCACACTGTTGAGGAAATTTGTGCTAAAATTGGGGAAGTCAACATAATATGAAGGAATTGAATCTTATCGGGCTGGGAACTGGAAGCGAAAATTTTCTCACGGATGAGGCAAAATCTGCTCTTTATGGTGCTCAGGTCATTTTTGGAGCTAAAAGGCTTCTTGCGGTAGTAGAAAAATTGAATCTGCCGCAAAAAAATGTCCGCATGGAGCCTCTTTATGCTGCCGGTGAAATTTTTGCCTTCCTTGAAGAAAATTCTCAGTTTGACAATGTTTCCGTCGTTTTTTCCGGGGACTTGGGCTTTTTTAGCGGGGCAAAGTCATTTTATGAACTTTCAGAAAAATTCTGTGGTTGGCAAGTCAAAACGATTCCCGGGATTTCTTCTGCCGTTTATTTTTCGGCAAAACTGCACAAATCCTGGCAGAACTGGAAGTTCCTTTCCCTGCATGGCTCAAAATGCAACACTGTTGACCAAATCCGCAAAAATCAGGCCTGTTTTTTTATTCTTTCTGGAGCAGAAGACCTGGCTTTTGTGGGGCAAAAAATCAAGAAAGCCATTGAAAACAAGATTCTTCCTTCCATAAAATGCTATCTCGGCAAAAATCTTTCCTATGAAGATGAAAAAATCTATGAAATCAGCCTTTCTGAGCTGGTTTCCGCTGAAAATTTTCAGAATTCTGCTGAAGAAAAATCCCTGTATGTCCTTCTTGTTGAAAATGAAGGGGCAAAATATGAAGTCACCGGGCCTTCCCTGTGTGACGAAGATTTTATTCGCGTTGAAAAAATTCCCATGACCAAAAAGGAAGTGCGGCATCTTTCACTTTTGTCGCTGGGGCTTTCAGAAAATTCGGTTTTGTACGACATCGGAAGTGGAAGCGGCTCTGTAACGGTAGAGGCTGCCAGGATTGCGGGTGAAGGTCAGGTTGTGGCTGTCGAATGTAACGATGAAGCCTTTGAACTCAGCAAAAAAAATGTGGAAAAATTCTGCCTTGAAAACGTGATTCTTTTGAAGGGAAGTGCCCCGGATTGTCTCAACAAGCCGGAAATTTCTCAAAAACTTCCTAATCCGACCCATGTTTTTATCGGCGGAAGCAAAGGAAACCTGCGTGAAATAATTTTCTTTGTCCTTGAAAGAAATCCTTGTGTCAGAATCGTGGCAAATTTTGTGAGCCTTGAAAATCTTTGCGAGATGCAGGAAGTTTTGAAGCTGCTGGAAAAAGAAAATAAAATAAAGGAAGTGGAAATTACCCAAATCGGGGTAAGCCGGGCAGAAAAAACCGGGAATTTTCACCTGATGAAGGCTCAGAATCCAATTTACATAGTTAGTTTTCGGGGAGAAGCTGATGAAGTTTGACGGTGAAGAAGAAAAAAAGTCACAAATTTTCAACGCTCCTAGGATTTTGATTGCGGCTCCAAAAAGCGGAAGCGGAAAGACCACAATCACCTGCGCCCTTTTGCAGTTTCTCAAAAATCACGGAAAAAAACCGCTTGCCTTTAAATGCGGGCCTGATTTCATCGATCCCATGTTTCACAGGCAGGTTCTGGGAATTCAATCGACAAACCTTGACAGTTTTTTTTGCGGCGATGAGCTTTTAAAAGAAATTTTTCTCAGAGATTTGAAGGGCAGCGGAGAAGATTCTTTTGCTCTGATTGAAGGCGTGATGGGGCTTTTTGACGGACTTGGTGGAAGGTCAATAAAAGCTTCAAGTTACGACATTGCCAGAATCACAGAAACTCCCATTCTCCTTGTGATTGACGCAGAGGGCGCCAGCCGGTCAATAATACCGCTGATAAAAGGCTTTCTGGACTACGACAAAGAAAATTCCGGCCTTAAAAATAAAGAAGGAAAGTCAGAAAATCTTATCAAAGGAATTTTTTTGAACAAGGTCTCAAAATCCAGCTTTTTGCTCTTAAAGTCACTTATTGAAGAAGAATTAACTCTTCCTGTTCTGGGCTACTTCCCGAAGGATTCAGAAAATGTCCTTAAAAGCAGGCATTTGGGCCTGGTTCTGCCGGGTGAAATTTCAAATCTGCAGAAACAGATACAGAAGTCAGCGGAAGTTTTGGAAGAGACTTTGGATTTTAATGCTTTGGAAGCCATTTCAAAAGTGGCGTTACGGGGAAAGGAACTTTCTGCTGACTTTTTCCCCGCTGAGGATGTAGCGAAAAATACCGGTGAAAAAGTAAGAATTGCAGTGGCCTGGGACGAGGCTTTTTGCTTTTATTACCGGGAAAACCTAAGGCTTTTGGAAAAGTTTGGTGCAAAAATCGAATATTTTTCCCCTTTGCATGACAAAATCCTTCCTCAGGACATTGGCGGGATTTTGCTCGGCGGCGGCTACCCGGAATTGTATGCGGCTCAACTTGAATCAAACATCTCCATGCGGGAATCGATAAAGTCTGCCGTTGAAAAAGGAGCGGCCGTTGTGGCTGAGTGTGGCGGATTTATGTACCTTCAGGAAAAACTGGTCCCGGAAGGCGGCGAATCTTACCGAATGTGCGGGGTGATAAAAGGCGAGTGCCGCTATACAGGCAAGCTGGTTCGTTTTGGCTATGCGGAATTTGTGCCCAAAAATGGAGCATGCAGGGAAATCCTTAAAAAAGCGGTCAAAGGTCACGAATTTCACTATTTTGACAGCACTGGCAACGGCGCGGATTTTACGGCTGAAAAGCCGCTTTCAAAAAAAGCCTGGGACTGCATGATTTTTACGCCCAAAATGCTTGCTGGTTATCCCCATTTGTATTATCCGTCAAACCCTGAAGTCGCAAAATGGTTTGTAAATTCTTGCAGAAAGGAAAGGTGAAAATGCAAAATTCGGCAAAATTCTTCAGAAACACTGACTGTCAGTATTTTCCTTGCCACCAAGGGCTTGATGAAGGTTGTTTTAACTGCCTTTTCTGCTACTGTCCCCTTTATTCCAAAAATCCCTGCCCTGGGAATGCGACCTACATCAAAAAAGAAGACGGAAGGCTCATAAAACACTGCACGGACTGTATTTTTCCCCACAAGGCAGAAAATTACGAGAAAATCATGAAGCTTCTTCGGGTCAAAAAGGAAGCAGGGCTGGGGGAAGAATACCATCATGGCGGCGAAAATGAGACGAAAGCCTGCAGCCTTGATTTTTCAGTGAATGTAAATCCCCTTGGACTGCCAGAAAGCGTAAAATCAGCAGTAAAAAATTCCCTTGATTCCTGTGAAAAATACCCGGATCAGAATTGCAGGCGACTCAGAAAAAAAATTGCCCTGAAAATCCAGCATGAATTTGGTTTGGGCGTACAAGATGAGCAAATTGTGTGCGGAAACGGTGCTTCGGAGCTGATTTCACTTGCCGTCAATGCAATTTCACCGAAAGATGCCCTTCTGATTGCTCCGACTTTTTACGGCTATGAAAGGGCGTTGAAAATTTGTGACTGTCGCCTCCATTATCATTTTCTGGATGAGGGGCAGGATTTTGATTTGGACGAAACGATTTTTGATTCGATTGAAAAAGTTTCCCCTGACATGGTTCTTTTGTGCAATCCAAACAATCCCACCGGCAGAATGGTGAATCCCGGGCTTTTTGAAAAAATTCTTCGTGCCTGCGAGGAGAAGGATATTTTCCTTCTGGTGGACGAATGTTTCATTGATTTTACGGAGCGGGCGGGGGAAAGTGCTCTGCGTTTTGTCGGCGGCTCGCCACACCTGATTGTTCTGAACGCTTTTACCAAAATTTTTGCCATGGCAGGGCTCAGGCTTGGCTATATTATTTCTGCGAATGCAGGCCTGATTCAAAAAATAAATTCCCTGCGGCCGGAATGGAATGTTTCGACTCTTGCTCAGGTTGCCGGGGAAGCTGCGCTGGCGGAAGCTGATTATATTCGGGAAACAAGGGGTTTAATTGGGGCGGAAAGGCTTTTTCTTTTAAAAGAACTCAAAGCCTTGGGTTTAAAAGTCTATCCAGCTGAGGCGAATTTCATTCTTTTTGCTGTAGAAGCCCCTGAACTTGCGGAAAGACTGGAAAGTTATTTGCGGGAGAATGGAATTTTCCTTCGGAACTGCGGCAATTTTATTGGCTTGGACGGAAGGTTTTTCAGAGTGGCGGTGCGAACTCATCAGGAAAACATAAGGCTAATCGAAAAAATTCGGGAATTGTTTTTCAAAGATTCCTAAAATAATCTTATTTTTTTGCCTCTTTTGTTTTACAAATGGAAAATTTTGGGTTATCATAATTGTTATGGCAATGGATGCAAAAATTATCAACGCTTTTCTTTCTGAAGGAGTAAAAACTTTCCAGGACATGTTCAACATTTCTGCGGAAAGCAAGGAACCTCATCTTCTCGATATCCACGCGGGGCATCCGTGGGAAATTTCTGGTCTGCTGGGTGTTACCGGCAGTATCAAAGGCATCGTGGCTTTCAGACTTCACAAGATTCTTGCTAACAAAATGCTGGATTTTTCGGGTCTTGAATGTAAGCCGGAAGACTATGAGGACATGGCCATTGGCCTTGTTAGTGAATTCACTAACATAATTTCCGGCCATGCCGTTACGGCACTCAGTGATTATGATCTGGACATTTCTCCGCCATTCTGCGTAATGGGGCACAACCATATGATTTCCTGGCCTCGGAATTTCCCGGTAATTGCAATTCCTTTTGTTACCAAATACGGGCCTTTTGAGGTTGACGTCTGCTTTAAATAAAATTTTCTGATATACTTTAGGTCTTGTGAACAAGATTATTCTCCAAACGCTGCAAGAAATTGCTCCCCTTGACCAAAATGCAATTCTTGTGGCTCAAAAATATCAGTCCTCCCTTGCGATGCCTCCAGGAAGCATGGGCCAGCTGCTTGAAATCGGAGCTAGGCTTTCCGGAATCACGGGAAAGCTGCATAATTTTCTGCCCAAAAAGCGGATTGTGGTTCTTTGTGCAGATAACGGCGTGGTGGAAGAGGGGGTTTCTTCTGCTCCCCAAAGTGTCACTGCAAGCCAGGCCGTAAACATGACCAAATATCTCACCGGCATGAGCACGCTGGCCAGGCATTTTAATAATGAAGTCCAGGTCGTTGACGTGGGCATAAAATGTGACTACAACTGTCCGCAAATCCTGAACAAAAATATACGGAAAGGCACGGCTTCTTTCCTGCATGGGGCGGCAATGACTCGGCTCGAAGCTGAAAAAGCTCTTGTTATAGGAATCGGCCTTGCAGAATCAGCAAAAAAGAGCGGAATCTCTGTCCTGGGCGTGGGCGAAATGGGAATCGGCAATACCACAACTTCCACGGCAGTCCTTTCGGTTCTTACAGGCCTTGATCCGGAAGAAATCACCGGCAGGGGCGGCTGCATAACAGACGAAATGCTTGAGCACAAAAAAAAAGTCATTAAAAAAGGAATCGAACTGAATAAGCCTCAAAAAAATGACGTGATTGACGTGCTTTCAAAAGTGGGCGGGCTTGATCTGGCCGCCATGTGCGGAGTTTTTCTTGGAGCTGCAAAAAACAAACTTCCGGTAGTTATTGACGGCTATATTTCCGTGGTCGCGGCTTTGTGTGCGGCTCGAATGTGTCCGGATTCTGCCAGATATTTCTTTTCTTCCCATTGTTCCGAAGAAAAAGGCTACAAAATCGCCATAAATGAACTTTCGTTAGTTCCTTATCTCAATCTGAACATGCGGCTGGGCGAGGGAAGCGGTTGTCCTTTGGCTTTTGAAATCATGGACGCGGCCTGTGTAATCATGAACGATATGGCCACTTTTGAGCGGGCAAAAATCAACGACAGCTATCTGGAAGGAATTCGATGAACATCCTGATTTCAGGCGGCTGCAAAAACGGAAAATCTTCTCGTGCTCAGGAAATTGCCTGTGAGCTTGCTGCAAAGACGGCTAAGCCACCCGTTTATTTTGCGACCATGATTCCTCATGACGGCGAGGACGAAGAGCGGATTCAAAATCACCGGGAAGACCGCAAAAATCTTGGCTTTGAGACAATTGAAACTGGCGCAGATTTTATGCAGGCTCTTGAAAAAGTGGAGGCGGGCAGGGTAATTCTTTTTGACAGCCTTACGGCTCTGCTTGCAAACGAGCTTTTTGAGGGGCGAAGTGATTTTTCACTCAAAAAAATGCAGGAAGACGGCCCAAAAATCCTTCAAAAAATCGAAGGCGGCCTGGAAAAGCTTATAAAAAAGTCGGATTCCCTGGTTTTTGTGAGCGACACAATCTTTTGTGATGGAAAATATGATGAAATCACCGAGCTCTATAAAAAAACTCTTGCCCAAATCGAAAATTTTGTCGCAGAAAAGTGTGATAAAGTCTATGAAATGGTGGGAAAAATGGCTGTGTCTAAAAAAATATCAATTTTAAGGGCGGAGTCTGTGGATTTGGAAATGGAAACTTTGGGGAAGCGGCATGTGCTGGTGCTTGGCGGAGCCTGGCAGGGAAAGACGGCCTTTGCCAGGGAAAAATTTTCACTCAAAGACGAAGAAATTTTTGTCTGCGGCCAGGAAAGTGAGCCTGATTTTTCAAAACGCTGCATTTCCCACTATGAAAACTACGTGGCATGGTGCTTAAAGCATCAAAGTGAGCCCCAAACTGAATTTTCCGGCTCCAAAATCATCATTTGTGACGATATTTTTTGTGGAATCGTGCCTGTTGATGCCTTTCAGCGGCGGCTTCGTGAAAAGACTGGGCTTGCCCTTCAAAAAATTGCAGAAAATGCTGTGCTTTACCGGGTTTTCTGCGGCAGGGCAGAGGAAATTAAGTGATGCAGGCTCAGATTGAATTTGTTTTGCAGCATCACCTTGCCTTTTCTCTGCTTGCGGGATTTCTTCTTGACTGTATTGTCGGTGATCCTCATTGCCTGCCTCATCCCGTGCGTTTTATGGGAAGCCTGATTTCTTTTCTGGAGCGGCGTCTTAATAAAGCTTCTGACCCGGCAAAAATACAGCGTCTCAAAGGCTTTATTCTTGTTTTCTGCCTGATTTCCGTAACTTTTTTGCTTTCTTACGGCCTGATTTTTGCCTGCAGGATGATTCATCCGTTTCTTTCTTTCTTTTTTGAGAGCCTTATGTGCTGGAACTGCATTGCCGCAAAATCTTTATATTCTGAAAGCATGAAAGTCTGCAGGGAACTCAAAAAAAATGACCTGAATGGAGCCAGAAAGGCGGTTTCAATGATTGTGGGGCGTGATACGGATGTGCTTGACGAAAAGGGAGTGGCAAAAGCGGCCGTTGAGACTGTCGCAGAAAATACCAGTGACGGAGTTGTAGCCCCGGTCTTTTTCATTGCGCTTTTTGGAGCCTCTGGTGGAATGGTTTACAAGGCCATAAATACGATGGATTCTATGATTGCCTACAAAAATGAACGATTTAAAAATTTTGGATTTTTTGCCGCCAGACTTGATGATGCCGCAAATCTAATTCCGGCTCGGTTTTCTGCAATGCTGATGATTTTGTCGGCCTTGATTCTGGCTGTTTTTCCCTTTAAGCAAAGATTTCGGCCTGTAAATGCGGTAAAAATCTTCTTCCGTGACCGCTACAAACATGCAAGTCCCAATTCTGCACAGACAGAAAGCGTGGTGGCGGGAGCCCTGGGCTTGCAACTTGCCGGAGATGCGGTTTATGAAGGCAAGGTCGAAAAGAAAGATTTCATTGGCGATGCTCTGCGCGAGGTTGAAGCAAAGGATATTTTCCGCTCAAATCTGCTGATGTACGCGGCGGCAATTCTTGCAATTGTGATTTCAGTGTGGGTTAGGGCATGAGAAATGATACAAAAAGCCAAAGCCTTCGGTTTTGCAATCTTTGGGTAGACAGAATACACATTATGCATAGTCACCAAAACTGACGAGATTAGAAAAAAAGATACCGGCTCAGGCTAGTTTTTGGGGAGAATAAATGTGCCGTTACGAAGTTTTTCAATGGCTTCTTCACGGGGCATGGGTTTTCCAAAAAGATAACCCTGAATCCGTTCGCAGCCTATTTCGCACAGAAAGTCAAAGGCTTCCTGTGTTTCAACGCCTTCGGTGAGGGTCTGCATGCCAATGTCCTTTGCCAGAATGACAATATTCTTGAGAATTGGCCGTGATTTTGGTGTGTTTGAAAAATCCTTTAGGAAAGTCATGTCGATTTTCATCATGTCGAATTCGTATTCCTTGAGAAGATTGAGGCCGGAATAGCCTGAGCCAAAATCATCCAGCCAGAGTGAATAATTCTTTGCCTTCAGCCGCTTTAATGTCTCGTGGAGATTTTTGTCATTTTCTGAAAGGGCGCTTTCCGTGACTTCAATGTGGATGTTTTCCTTGTTAATTCCCTGCTTTTCAACGAATTCTTCCAGCAGATTTTCAATATTCATTAACTCAAAGTCGATTTTTGAGAAATTTACTGAAACCGGAAAGACCGGAATGTTTTTTGCACTTGCGGTGAGAATTTCCTTGCAGACTTCCTTTAACACGTAAGCGTCGAGCTTGTGAATCTGACGGTATTCTTCGAGGACAGGAATGAAGGTGTAAGGCGGCATGAATCCGTAGTTTGGGTCTATCCAGCGGGCAAGAGCTTCAAAACCGCATAATTCCTTTGTTTTGGCGATAACAACTGGCTGGTAGTAAATATGAATGTAGCCTTCTGCAATGGCCTTGTCGATGTTGTTGATTACGTACTGCTTGCGGGCAAAATCTTCGGCACTGGCTATGGTATACTCGCAATAGTCAACGCCGTATTTTTTGAGAATGCTTTCGCAGGCATAGCGGGCAAAATCACAGGCAGTGTTGGTGTGGCAGTTTATATCGTCTGGAATATATGCACCGACTTTTAGCCCCAGTTTTACTTCTGTGTCGGCGTTTATGATTTTTTTGCGGATTGAGGCAAGCTTGGATTCGATTTCGTCAACACCGTCTTTTTGGCCTCTTTTTGCGAAGACGACGAAATGGTCATCGGAAAAGCGGGCCACGGGATCTTCGGCAAAAGTGTATTTGATTGTGTGGGCGATTGAATTTAAGAAATTCGTTCCCTTGTCAAAACCGTGCTTTTCGTTGTAACTCTTGAAGTTAAGGATGTCGAGAAAGAGAAAATTTCTGGAAAGGAATTCTGTTTCGCTGGAATTGCGGATCTTCCCTACTTCGTTTCGGAAAGCCAGCATGTTGCCGATTCCTGTGGCTTCGTCAGTAACCGCAACTTCGCCGAGATATGCGTTCATGTTTTCGATGTGCTCGGTTTTTCTTGCCTCATGGGACTTTTGCTGAAAGCGGATGAGCGTGGTGATTATGATTGCAAGCCAGATTGTAAAATGATTCATTTTGGTGGCGTATGAGGCCGGAACCGCAGAATCACAGATCCAGTAAAAAGTAATGAATGAGGCTGTAATCAGGGGAATTGAAACCACCGGCCGCCAGACCATGATTCCCATGGCGAAAATTTCCATGGTGGCGAATACCAGCATGTGCTCGCCCTTTATGTAGTCAAGGTAGGAAATGTAGGTGCCGAATGAAAAGCAGATTATGGCAAAAAAAATCATTATTGCCTTGCCCAGTCTTCGGTTTGTGGTCTGCCCTTTTAAGAATTTGTATGAATAAATGAAAAGTACAAGGGAACTGAGGAATAAAATTATGTAGGCAGAAAGATGCTGGATAATCCAGACGAAATTCCTTTGGCCGGAGCCTGTTATTATGTGAAATAGAACATAGCAAATCATGTAGAATTCGAGGCCCATGATAACGCAGGAAAGCATGATGCCGGATCGGGAATTGTCTATGTCGATACAGTGCTTGAAAGAGTCACTGTATCCCTGCAACCCCAGAAACTTTTTTGTTGCGCGAAAAATATTATGTAAAAACGTCTTGGAAATAGACAAGCAAAGCCTCTTTTCAGAGCAAATCTGAATATAATCTTATTTTATCATAGAGAAAAAGATTTGCAAGTGAAAAGAGAAAGCGTAAGCAGGAAGTTTTTGTAAATTACAGCTGCTTCATGAGGTTTGCCATTTCGATTGCGCCCAAAGCACAGTCGTAGCCCTTGTTGCCGGCCTTGCTGCCCGCCCGCTCGATGGCCTGCTCGATGTTCTCTGTTGTGATTACACCGAAAAGCACAGGCACTCCGTTCTTGAAGCTTGCCTGAGCAACTCCCTTTGAAACTTCGGCGCAAACATAGTCGTAGTGGGTTGTTGAGCCGCGGATTACGGCACCAACGGCGATTACTGCGTCGTATTTTTTGCTTGCGGCCAGCTTGTCACAGATTACAGGGATTTCAAATGCGCCCGGAACCCAGACGGCGGTGATGTTCTTTTCTTCGACACCGTGGCGGACAAGACCGTCAACGGCTCCGCCGAGAAGCTTGTTTACGATGATTTCGTTAAAGCGGCTTGCAACGATTGCAACCTTCATGCCCTGTGGGGCGACCAGTTTTCCTTCGATTAAGTTGATTTCGTTCATGATTACAATTCCTCGTTAAAAATATGTCCCATTCTATCACGCTTTGTGCGCAAATAAAAGGCATCGTATTTCTGGGCAGGGATTTCGATTGGAACCCTCTCCTTCACTTTAAGGCCAAAGCCGTCAAGTCCGTAGATTTTTTCGGGATTGTTGGTGAGCAGACGGAGGGACTTGCAGCCCAAATCACGCAAAATCTGTGCGCCAATCCAATATTCGCGTAAATCAGGCTTAAATCCCAGGCGAACGTTTGCTTCAACCGTGTCCAGGCCTTCTTCCTGCAGCTTGTAGGCCTTGAGCTTGTTGATTAAGCCGATTCCCCGGCCTTCCTGCCTCATGTAAAGGATTACTCCCCGCCCCTCTTCGTTCACGCGTTTCATGGCTGCCTGAAGCTGGGGGCCACAGTCGCATCTTCGGCTGCCGAAAACGTCTCCGGTCAGGCACTCAGAGTGAACCCGGCACAAAACGTTCTCGCCGTCGGTCAGGTCGCCTTTTACCAGAGCAACGTGATGCTCGCCCGTGATGTCGTTTACATAGCCGTAGATGTCAAAGTCACCGTATTCGGTAGGCATTTTGGCCTTTGCCTCGCGGATAACGTGCTTTTCGTTTACGCGGCAATAATCCTGCAGGGCCTTGATTGTGATGTACTTGAAGCCGTATTTTTTTGCCATTTCCTGAAGTTTTTCGCCCTTCATCATGGTTCCGTCGTCGTCCATGATTTCGCAACAGAGACCGCACTCTTTTAAGCCTGCAAGACGGCACAAATCAACCGTTGCCTCGGTGTGACCGTTGCGGACAAGAACTCCGCCCTTCCGTGCAATGAGGGGAAACATGTGGCCTGGACGGCGGAAATCTGTGGGAACCGAGCCTTCTTCCACGCATTTTTTTGCTGTGATTGAGCGTTCAAAAGCTGAGATTCCTGTTGTGGTGGAAATGTGGTCGATAGAAACCGTGAAAGCCGTCTCGTGATTGTCGGTGTTTTCGGCAACCATGGGATAAAGCCCAAGTTTGTGGGCAAGGGCCTCGCTCATGGGCATGCAGATAAGGCCTTTTGCGTGGCTTGCCATCATGTTTACGTTTTCTGGAGTGGCAAATTCTGCCGCACAAATCATGTCGCCTTCGTTTTCGCGGTTTTCGTCGTCTGAAACAAGAATGATTTTACCTGCGCGAAGGTCGGCGATGGCTTCTTCGATTGTGTTGTAGTTAAAAGACATAAAAAAAGCTCCTTCAACAGGGCGAAAGAGCAAAGAACAAGCTGCCGTTTGTGCGGCAAGGTTTTACTTCTTTCATCCGGACTTTGTGGACAGGCCACTTACCGTCGGCTACGGATTTGCACCGTATCATGCTGAAGTTCAGCTCGCTGGCTTACGCAATGCGCTTACAGCCGGTGGGGAATTTCACCCCGCCCTGAAGTTACTTTATGTTAACGAAAAATTATATTTTATGCAATATGTTCTTACGGTTTGCAGCCCATTATTTTGTAGATTTTAGCCATGTCCAGGTGACTGCGGAGTGTGTCGGCCAAAAGATTGTACTGGCTTTCCTTGAATTCGGCGAAAGTATGCGGTTCTGCGGAAGGATTATGCCGGGCGTTGAAAATTTGTGACTTAATTCCCTTTCGCTTTGCAAGGATTTCAATAAACTTCTGACACAAAATTTCTTCATCAAAGAATCCGTGGATGTAAGTGCCGAAAATATTGCCCTTTACCGCCCCATCGCATTTTCTTTCGCCGGAAACGCTGTCTGTAATCTGGGCCATAAAGGTATTTTCTTCCCCTTTGCAAAAATAAGTGCGTCCCATGTGGATTTCATAGCCGGAAACAGGAAGTCCTTTAAGCGAAGAAAAAATATTTTCCGGCTGTCCTGCCGGGGATATGAAGCCTGAAACGCGGGTGCGGGTTTTTTGAGCCGAAAATTCTGTTTCAAGCGGTAAAAGTCCCAGGGCCGGCGTGCACAAAGATTTTTTTTCTTTATTTTCTTCTTCATTTCCGTGGATTTTTTGCCCCAGCATCTGGAAGCCGCCGCAAATTCCTGCAGTCGGAGTTCCCCTTTTAGCTTTCTTTTGAATTAAATCTGCAAAACCAGTGTCCTTCAGCCATTTTAAGTCCGCAAGGGTGTTTTTTGTTCCCGGAAGTATTATACAATCCGGAGAACCTAAATCTTCGGGTTTTTCCGCGTAGTATGTGTTTACGGCCGGATGGTTTTGCAGCGGAATGAAGTCAGTGAAGTTCGAAATATGGGGCAAGCGAATGATGGCCAGCTGAATTTCGTCCTTTTTGTCTTGAAATTTTGTCAAGGTGTGTAGATTTTTAGACAGTGAATCCTCGTCATCAAGCTGGATTTTTATATATGGCAGTGTTCCCACAACCGGAATGCCGGTTTTTTCTTCAATCATTTTGATTCCGCTGTCCAGAATTGACTTGTCTCCCCGGAATTTATTGATTATAAGACCTTTGATGCGCGAACGTTCGTTAGGTTCAAGCAGTTCTATGGTTCCCAGAAGCTGGGCAAAGACTCCTCCGCGGTCAATGTCTGCCACAAGAAGAACCGGACTGTCTGCAATTTTTGCCATGCCCATGTTTACGATATCGTTCTGTTTCAGGTTGATTTCGGCCGGGCTTCCTGCTCCCTCAATTACGATTATCTCGTGTTCTGAAGCAAGCTTTTCGTAGGCTTTTTTTATGTGGGGAATCAGGGATTTTTTAAAGGCAAAATATTCCTTTGCCCCCATGTTGCCCAGCACTTCACCGTTTACGATTACCTGGCTTCCCACGTCGCTGGTGGGTTTTAGAAGGATTGGATTCATATAAACGCTTGCTTCTATTCCTGCGGCTTCTGCCTGCATTACCTGGGCGCGCCCCATTTCAAGTCCTTCGTTTGTGACAAAGGAATTGAGTGCCATGTTCTGTGATTTAAATGGAGCGACAGAAAAGCCGTCCTGAGCAAAAATCCGGCACAACCCCGCCACGACAAAACTCTTGCCGGCGTTGGACATGGTGCCCTGAATCATGATGCAGGAGTGTCTTGAATCGCAGGAATTGGAAGCTGTTTTCTGGGGTTTTAGGGGCGCAGCCCCTAGGCGTGGGGGTAGCGGAAAACCAGAGGTTTGGAGCGTGGGGGCGACTGCCCCCCTTATGCAAAAATTTTTCACCAATTTTGCGTAATGCTCTTCCTTTTCAAAAAAATCATTTTTTAAACCATAAAGACTTTGAATCTGCGCCCTGCAGCCTGCTTCTTCGCGTGAAAGTTCGGTGACACTGCCCTCGCCCACGCACAGAATCCTGTCGGAAGATCGAAGCGCCAGATCGATTTCGTGGAGTGAGGCAATCACCGTAACGCCTTTCTGACAAAGATTCTTGAGGATGGAAAACATTTCCAGCCGCCAGCGGATGTCCAGATAGGAATTTGGCTCGTCTAAAACCAAAACCTTTGGGTTTTGACACAGGGCTCTGGCAAAGAGAATGCGCTGTTTTTGACCGTCGCTCACTTTTGTAAAGTCTCTATGGGCAAAAGATTCTGCTTTGACCAGTGAGAGAGCTTCGTCAATTCTTAAATTGTCTTCTTTTGTGAGAAGTCCAAAATGACCTGTGTAAGGATAGCGGCCGCCGGCAACTACGTCACGGCAGGTTAAAAGCTCAGGCTTTACGTTCACGGTAAGAAGTGCTGACATGATGCGGGAAAGTTCCTTTTCTGTAAAGTCCCGCAGATTTTTTTTGCTGTCAGTACCTGCTTCCCATAAGAAAATGTCGCCTGAAAGGGGTGGAATTTCTTTAATCAGGGTTTTAAGTATTGTGGATTTGCCGGAACCGTTTGCACCAATCAGCGAGACAAATTCTCCTTCTTTAATGGAAAAGCTGAAGGGCTTGTGAAGGGACACTGAGTTGTATCCGACGGAAAGATTTTTGAATTCAACAGAAATGTCAGGCATAGACTAAAGAACTCCAAAAAGATTATATCATAAAGTGACGGTCATTTGCCCTATTTTTGGGTTTTTCTTCTGCTGACAAGCATGAAAATTACCACCGGAGCTCCAAAAATCGAAGTTACGGTGCTTATGCTCAGTTCCATGGGGGCAAAAATGCTGCGGGCAATTAGGTCACACATAAGGCAGAATACAGCTCCTGCAAGGAAGGAAGAAGGAATGACGATTAGTGGCTTTGAAGTTTGGAGAAGGCTTTTTGTCAGAAAAGGAACCGCGATTCCCACGAAGGAAACTGGACCTGCAAAAGCCGTCACTGTAGCCGAAAGAATGCTTGAAAGAAGGATAAGTACAGGACGGAAAAGCTTTGTGTTCACGCCCATTGTGCGGGCATAGGTTTCACCCAGCTGAAATGCGCCGATTGGCTTTGCAAGCAGAAAAACCGACAGCAAGGCAAAAAAGACTATTGCTCCCGCGGTGGCACAGTCAGAAAGGGAGAATCCTGCAAAAGAGCCTTTTGACCAGTTGTGAAGGTTTACAATGTCTGCATCCTGGGCAAATGCAACGAAAAAATCTGTGACGGCCGAAGTTATGTAGCCGATCATGATTCCCGCGACAAGAAGGGAGCCGATGTGACGTATTTTTTGGGACACGGCAAGAATAAAGAGCGTGGAAAGAATTGCACCTGCAAAACTGGAAAGAATCATGCCGGCTGAGCCAAAAGAAATTCCCCGCTGAAGAAAGAAAATCATGGTCATGGCCACGGTCATTTTGGCTCCTGAAGAAATGCCCAGTACAAAAGGACCCGCAATGGGATTCTGAAAGTAGGTCTGAAGCAAAAAGCCTGAAAGCGAAAGGGAGCCGCCAAGAATCGCAGCCATAATTACTCTTGGAAGGCGGATTTGAAGGACGATATTGCTTTCCTGAGAGGAATGCCGGCCTAAGTGCAAGAGAATACCGAAGATTTTAGCCGGAGATATGGGAACTGAACCGACACACAAAGAAATCACGCCTGCTAAAAGCAGAAGCGTGAGCAGGAGAAAAAAAATCAGTGGAATGCGTGTGGTCGGTGCCATTGAAAGCTATTTTTTTTGAATCACAAGGTTCCCGAGAGAATCAATGTAAAGGTCATTTGCAGGTGTTGCAAGTGACCTGCCGTCAAATTCTTCTCTTTTTATGTCGGCAAAACCAATTCCGGAAAGACGCTCGTCATAGATAAAAAGGTCAGCGGAAATAAAAAGGAAATAAACTCCCTTGTTTTCACGGATTTCCAGGTTCCGGATTGATTCCCGGGGAATATAGGTTGTTATGCTGTTGTCTTCAAGTGAAAAACTTGCCTTGATGTAAGTGCCCTTGCCTGCCAGAAATTTTTCTGTATTTGAAGTAATTGCTGATTTTGTCATGGGTTCTGCAAAAGCTGCTAAAGTCAGTAAAGCCGAAAAAACGGCACAGATGATGGATTTTTTCACTGTGATTCTCCCTTTGGTTATTTTTCCTTTTTATTTTAATAAAAATCATCTTAAAATTCTAGTAAGATTTGACTTGCCACTTTATTCGACTTTCGTAAGGAAGTTCAATTTTTCGTCGTTTGCCCTGCCCTGCATGATTGAATTTAAATCCAGAATCATGTCGGCGATGCGGTCAGTTGCCTGATAAAGATATTTACCGGTTGCCCATACCTGCCCTGATTTGACGGCCTTAAAGTCTGCAAGAAGTGGATTTTTTTCAAGAAGGTCGGACATTGAGTGCACTGTGTTGTCAATTGAGGAATTGTAGATCATTATGTCTGCTCTGCCTGCCTGTGCGTAAAATTCTTCAAGGGAAATCTGAATCGAAGGGCTTTTGGATTTGCGGGTTTTGCTGAAAGCATATTTTCCGCCTGAAAGCTCAATCATTTTTACGATATAGTCATCGCTTCCCCGAATTACAACCGTGCCGCTAGGCGCTATATAGAAGAAAGCAATTGTTTTTTGGCTTTTTGCTTCGCCGCTTACTTCCTTAATCCGTTGATTCTGTGATTCAAAAAAAGCTTTGGCTTCATCAAATTTGCCTGTAAGAAGTCCGTATGCTTTTATCCATTCAAGTCGACCCAGCGGATGTTCTTCATAGCTTGACTTGTCAACAAAAACAGTGATTCCCAGGGATTCCAGCTTTTCCTGAATTTGAGGAGAGTGATAAATCATGGTAGATTCAATGGCAAGCGGACATTTTTCCTTTAGCAAAAGCTCAAAATCCGGAGCGTTGTATTTACCGGCATAGAGAATAGAACCTTTTTCCATGGCATGCTGGGCTTCTTCGATGTACCAGTCTTTTTTTTGAATTGCTGAGAAACGGATTGAATTAAGACAGTTCAGCCTTGCCAGCAGGGACATGGCCGAAGAGGCGCAGAGACAGGCATTTTGAACTGGCAGCTGAATGATTTTTGTTTTTTCAGGAAGAATTTGGGGAGTCTTTTGGCCTTGAGGAACAAGAAGATAGCGGTCAGAACCAGAAACAGTCAGAAGAACGTAAGTTGACTGAAGGGAAGTTTCCGTTTCTGACTGGGAAGTATATGTGTCAGCACGGAAAGCTTTTGCATATTGAAGTTCTATCGGACTTTTGTACGTAAGTCCCTTGATTTCAATGATGCTTTCCGTGTTTTTTTTCGTGCATGAGATAAAAAGAATCAGAATCAAAGAAAGTGCGCAGAGTTTTTTTAACATTTTTGCATCATGCCTTTTGCCCTTTACTTTTTCTTTTTGCATTTTTTCGCTGAATTCAGGTCAAATTGGAGCCAATAGTGAATTTCATGGTTTTTGCTCATTGCTACCGTGTCGGCCGTTACTGGCACTTTTTTGTTGAAAGAATAAATCGGAATCATGAAAGTGGAATTTCCGCCTTTATCCAAAATTTTTACGTCAGCATCGTAGCGGCTTTTGTTGACTTTCATGTAATCATAATTTGGACTTGACCACTCGATTTCTGCCTGTGCCATTCCGTCCTTTACAATGACATAAGCCGGATTGGTAATGGTTGCCCTGCCACTTCCGCCAGTAAGGCTTACGTTAATCCTGTAGCTTCCGTTTTTAAGGGTGACACTTTCCTGCTTTTTGGGATAAATCAAAAGGCTTTCTTCCGGCAGGCTTCCTGCATCAAAAAGAATGTCACGGTTGTACCATTTTCCTTTTCTTTTGCTGAATGCAGCACATTTAATAGAAGAATTTAACGCAGAAACCGGAATTTCAAAAAGAACCGCACCATTTTCGTCCTGACTTGCCGGGATTTCTCCGCTTCCATTTGAGTCGCTTGCTTCTTCGGCGGTTCCGAGGAAGAGTTTTGAATAGCTTTTTCCGCCCATTGTAAGTTTTGCGGTCATGTTTCCATCTTTTACAGTGAGAATTGCCTTCGCGATTCTAAACATTGAGGAACTCGACTCGACTTCAACTTCATAACTGCCCTCAAGAATTTCTGAGGCAGACAAAGGAATCATGTCTTCTGTTCCGACTTTTTGAGGCGGAAGACTTTCTGACTGGGATGCTACCTGAGAGAAAACGGAAGACGGAAAATTGAAAATGGAAAGCTGTAAGATTATCGCAAGGAAGATGGATTTTCGCATGGGGGATTTCCTTAAAAAATTAACCACAGATTACACAGATGCCACAGATTAAAAAGTTCAGTTACGAAAAAATATCGAATTAAACCCAAATTTTTCGTAATACGAAAGTTATAATCGGTGTAATCTGTGAAATCTGTGGTTTAAAAACTTTATTTGTTAATTGAAGCCTTTACGTGGTCAACATAAATCTGCTGGACCAGTGCGTCCTGACCAAGACCTTCAAGAACGCAGTCAACTTCGAATCCGGCTTTCTGGAAAATTGACTTCCATGAATCGTCTTCGTCGCCAGCCATATCGTTGTTTGCATGATCACCTGCCACAACCATGAGAGGATTAAGAACGACTTTTTTGTATGAGCCTTTTGCCTGAACTGCAGCGAGCAAGTCTTCTACGCTAGGTTTAGCTTCAACTGTGCCGACATAGTAGTTGGCATAGCCTTTTGAAGCCAGAACTTCCTGCATTTTTGCATAAACGCCGTTTGAAGCAGCCTCTGTACCGTGTCCCATGAAACAGATTGCTGTTGCGCCGTCATCGAATTTCTTTGTTTTTGCTGTGATTGCGTCTGCTACGCGAGAAAAATCCTCGTCTGTTGTGAGAAGCGGTGTTGAGAGAACAACCTTGCTGAATTTGCTCTCGTATTTAGCAAGAATCTTCTGCAAGTCTGTGTACTCAAAGCCATTCATAAGGTGAGTTGGCTGAACGACCAGTGTTTTAACGCCCTCGTTTGCGGCGCGAGTCAAAGCCTCGTCAACATTGTCGGTCTGAATGTTGTCGCGCTCTTTGAGGATTTTAATGATTGTGTCTGCTGTGAAAGCACGTGCAACCTTGTAATCTGGGAAAGCTTTTGCGATTGCGCCTTCAATTCCGCCGATTGTAAGCTCGCGTGAATTGTTGTAGCTTGTTCCGAAAGATACGACCAGAATTTCTTTGTCATTAGAAGCGGCTACCTTTGTGCTGCCACATGATGTGAAAACTGATGAAAAAAGAACGCTTGCACTCAAAGCGGCGAGTGTGACCAATTTTGAACATTTGTTCATTTGAAAAACTCCTATAGAACACCGCGTTAGCGGCGTTGCATGGAGGCAACGGATAAGCAAGTTTTCGCCAACGGTGAAAACTTGGCCGTGAAAAAATTACAGGGATGTAATTTTTTCATGCCTCCTTTGTCTCGAAGAAGACATCTTATAAATCTTAGGCTGGTGTCTGGCTCAGAAAGAAAATCTTTCAACACAGTAGCGGCACTGCCCGGGATTTTCACCCGGTTCCCATTTAAGCCCGCCCCCAACTGCTGCTGTTATGCGGGTACCTAAAATTTTATGAAAAGTTTAGCAGATATTGGAAAATCTTGCAATCATTAACGAGTTTCTAAAAATGAAGCTCTTTTCAAACCGTTGCCCCGACTAGGATAAATTATTATAATTCTATATCACAAAAAAAATTAAAGGGGTTTCTCATGTTTAAAAAAGTCATGAGTGCGGTTGCCGTGGTAGAAAAATACCTTCTGGCAATCACGATGTCCGTTACGCTTGCCTTTACTTTCGCAAACGTTATCGGAAGGTTTGTTTTCAATCATTCACTGGCCTTTGCTGATGAGCTTGTGATTGCATTGTTCGTTCTTGTTTCGCTCATGGGTGCTGCTCTCTGTGCACGCGAAAATGACGGTCTGATCGGTCTTGCCCTTGTTTCAAGCCGTCTCAGCGGAACTAAAAAAACTGTCCAGAAATTGTTTTCTGGCATCATCTGCATTATCTACTGTATAATTCTTACATGGCAGGGATTTATCCGCATGGTTTCAAGTATGCAGCAGGGCGAGCACACTTTCGTAATGCATCTTCCACGCTGGATTTTCTGGTCTTTTGTTCCTGTCTGCGGCATCTGCCTTATCCTTCACTTTATCGAAAATCTTTCGGATTTTATCAAATCAAAAAACAAGGAGGCTTCTAAATGATTACAGCTATCCTTTTTGCAGTCTTCTTTGTTCTTCTCATCGTTGATGTGCCTATCGCAATCTGTCTGGGAGCTTCTTCTGTAGCGGCTATCCTTGCGGCAGGCCAAAAGCTTTCTGTCGTTGCCGTAAACACTTATTCTGGTATCAGTAAGACTTTGCTTCTTGCCATTCCTTTCTTCGTTCTGGCTGGAAACATCATGGCCAAAGCCGGCATTTCTAAACGTCTTATCGCATTCGTAAATGCCTGTATCGGTCACACCCGCGGCGGCATTGCCATTGTCTGCGTTATCGTTTCTTGTCTTTTCGGCGCGATTTCTGGCTCAGGCCCTGCTACTGTTGCGGCTTTGGGTGCAATTTTGATTCCTGCCATGATTGAGGCGGGCTTCTCTGCCCCATTTTCAACAGCCCTTATGGCGGCTTCTAGCTCTATCGCAATCATCATTCCGCCGAGCATCGCTTACGTCGTATACGCTTCGATTACAGGCGATGATGTCGGCAAACTTTTCATGGCTGGTGTTGTTCCTGGCATTTTGATGGGCGTCGCTTTGATTGCAGTTGTTTTGATTGAAGTTCACCGAAAGAACATTCAGTCTACGAAACTTCGTTCAAGCGCAAAAGAGCGATGGGATGCATTCAAAGACGCTTCCTGGGCTTTCTTGATGCCGGTCATCATTTTGGGCGGAATTTACGGCGGCGTATTCACACCGACTGAAGCTGCGGCTGTTGCGGCTGTTTATGGACTTATCGTGGGCATGTTCATCTACCGTGAAGTAAGCATTCGCGATATGGCCCGCATTCTTGTTGAATCAGCAAAGACAACGGGAAGCATCATGATCATCATTGGTTCTGCTACCCTTTTCTCTTATGTCTGTACGCTTTTTGGCATTTCTCATGCCGCAGAGGAACTTCTTTCTACCGTTTCAGCAAACAAAATCGTATTCCTTCTTGTAATCAACATCATTTTCCTGATTGCTGGTTGTTTTATCGACGCCAACAGCGCAATGTACATCTTCATTCCGGTTATGATTCCTGTCTGCCGTATGCTTGGATTCAATTCAATCGCATTCGGAATCATCGCGACTGTAAACCTTGCAATCGGTCAGGTAACACCGCCGGTCGGAATCAACCTTTTTGTCGCAATCAGCCTTAAAATCAAGAACACAGTCAAAGTCACTTTGCCGCAGATTTCTCATGCAGTTCTCCCGATGATTTTCGCAAGCCTTGTTGTTCTGATCGGCTACACATACTGGCCGCGGGCAAGCGTTGCCGTTCAGAAAGCAAACAGTATTGCAGGAGACGGAAGTCAGGTTGCACTTTATGACAGCGAGCAGTACGACGCTTCAAAAGATGCCGCCCCTGCTACCGTTGAGTGGCCTCAGATGACATGGCACTTTGCTTGTTCTCCAGGCGAGACTTGTACATGGGCAAAAGCAGGCCGATATTTTGCAGCACTGATGAAAGAATCAACCGGCGGAAAAGTAACCGTTTTGGTAGACGGATTCTCTGACCAGCTCACAAACGGAAGCCAGCCGGACGGAATCGCAGCCTTGCGTGAAGGCGACCCGATCCAGCTTTCTATGCACTCGAACCTGATTTATTCGGCACTGGACGACCGTTTTAATGTCGTTTCTCTTCCATACATATATGACAGCTACGAAGATGCTGATGCCAAATTCGACGGCGAGGCAGGAGCTCAGCTCAAAGAAATCCTCGAAGGCTTGAACCTCCATTGCTTCGGCATCGCAGAAAATGGATTCCGTCAGCTCACAAATTCACGCCGCCCGATTAAGAGCGTTGATGATTTGGCAGGCCTTAAAATCCGCGTGGCTGGAAGCAATCTTTTGATGCAGGCATACCGCTCATGGGGAGCAAACGCAACCAACATGAACTGGTCTGAGACATACACAGCCTTGCAGCAGAACACCGTTGAAGGTCAGGAAAACCCGCTTCCTTCTATCGCTTCGGCTTCAGTTCAGAGCGTACAGAAGTACATTTCACTTTGGAACGCGTATTACGACTGTCTCTTCTTCTGTATGAACGGCGACGTTTACAATTCTTTGAGCGACGAGCAGAAACGCATCGTTGACGAGAACGCACAGAAAGCCGTTGACTACGAGCGTGCAATCAACCGTTACGAGTGCGACGAGCTGATTAAAGACTGGAAAGCGAACAACGTGATTTCAGTAGTCGAAACCGAAGAAATTGACACCGAAAGCTTCAAAAAAGCCACTTCGGGCGTTGCGGACTGGTACAAGAAGCAGCTTCTTGCAAACGGACACAATGCAGAAGATGTTGAAAAGCTGATTAAGGCTTTCACTGAGTAAAGTTATCTCGAAAAACTGAATGCTGACCCTTGCTGGAGATTTTCAACAAGGGTCAGTTTTTTTTACGGAAGAGTCTTACCAGAAGAAAGATAAAGCTTGTACCATTCGTTGTGGGTAAGCTCCACTTTCGTTGCGTCACAGATTTCTTTTAAATGCTCAGGATTCATCGTTCCGGCGATTGCCTGCATTTTTGCCGGATGACGCAGAATCCATGCGATTGCGATTGCAGTCTTTGAAACACCATATTTTTCGCCAAGTTCCGCAAGGACTTTGTTAAGCTCAGGGAAATCCGGGCTGTCAACAAAGCAGCCTTTAAAAAATCCATGCTGGAGCGGAGACCAGGCCTGAATCGTAATGTCGTGCAAGCGGCAATAATCCAGAATTCCGTTGTCACGGTCGATAGAACGCTCCGTGGTAAGATTGTTCACATATAAAGTCTGGTCAATAAGCTGAGACTGCTCAATCGAAAACTGAAGCTGATTAAAAACAAGCGGCTGCTTCACAAATTTCTTCAATAATTGGAGCTGCATCGTCGGGACATTGCTCACACCAAAATGACGGACTTTGCCGTTTTTGTGCAGAATATCGAATGCCTCTGCAACCTGCTCAGGCTCAAAAATCAAATCAGGCCTGTGCAAAAGAAGCGCATCAAGGTAATCCATCTGCAGGCGTGAAAGAATCTGGTCGACGCTCGTTAGAATATTTTCTTTTGTCCAGTCAAATTCATTCCGCTCAGGACAGATGCCGCACTTGCTCTGAATAATCACATCTTCGCGTTTAATCCCGGACTTTTTGAAGGCATCCCCAAAACGTTTTTCTGCCTCACCGTTTACACCGTAACATGTTGCATGATCAAAAAAGTTAATTCCCAAATCGACGGCTGTGTGAATCATGTTTTCTGCCTGCTCAACAGAAAGAGCGGGCATCCTCATGCAGCCCATAATAATGGCCGAAGCGTTCGAAGGCCCGTTCACGACATTGATATTCTTCATATTTACCCCTTTGAAAACTGAATTGAGCCATTATAGCACATAAATTATGGAAGACAAATTTTTATGGGCGCAATCCACTTGCAACGGGCCTTCCAGGGCTCGCTATCCGCTCGGTCGTTCCGACTGGCTCCGCCACCCTTCCATACCCGGGCGCAGAATTTATTTGCTATCGATACGAAGTTTTGCAGTAACCGGCACTGTCCATGTCCAGCGATATTCGCTATCTGCGATTTTTTTGTAGAACATGTCCCAGCCTGCCGTAATTGTCCATTTTTCAAATTCGAGCATGGCCCGAGGATAGAATTCCCAGGTGTCGAAAGATTTTGCAGAATCGCTGGTGTCATAAGCGGCGTAGTAGCCTGCCATCGGTTTGATTGCAAAAATTCCGTGAATCGGAGCGTAGACTTGCAGGGCTGTGTAGAAGGGAATCATGTTTCCTTCTACAGAATGACCGATTTCGCTCTCGCTTGTAATTCGCACTTTGCCGATTGTGGGGCGGATTGCAAGCGAGAAGAGATTTGTTTGCTTTAAGTCCGCGACTTTTTTGTTCTGAACAGGACTGAGCATGGAATTTGCGACATAGGGCTCGGCATTATGTGAAAAAGCGGCGAAAACCGAGAATGTCTTAAAAATACTGAAATTTCTTTTTGAAAAATTGGCTGCAACACACTCAGAAAAATCTTTTTCAGAAACAGAATTAACGTCAGCTTCTCCATCGGCAGTGGCTCCATACTGAACGTCAAAGCCAAAAGTCAAAGGAAGCTCCTTATTAATAGAAGAAAAATTATAACTTGCGGCGAAATTAATTCCCCAGTCTTTTTTAAAGGCAACATAGCTTTCTGTAAGAGGAAGAGCAAGCCCAAAAGTAAAGCCTTGATATTCAGTTTTTGCGCCGATTCCAGTTTTTCCCCAGCGGCTTGCTCCAGTGTAAGTCTCTGTGAGCGCAAAATATCCGCCTGTAAGGTAATATGAATACAATTTTCCGAGCGCGAATTCAAAAATATCGTTTCCAAACGGCCGGACTTTTGCAAAAGCGCGCTTGACTTCAAGTTTTTGCGATTCTTCTTCCTTTGAGTCAGTTTTGTTGAGCCTGTAATACAACTTTCCGCCCAAAGTCACGTAATCGTCGTTCAATTTTGAGTCAACGAGCAGATACGCGCCACCAAACTGAACATTGTCGTCTTCGTCCTTGTCGATTGGAGTCACAGAAAACGTTACGTCCGTGTCATTTTTCATTCCGTCAGAAAAAGTGAAAAAAACTGCAAAAATTGCAAAACCTAAAACTGATATGATTCTTTTCATAGTAACCTCTTTTTTTAATTAACAGACTATACACGACATTTTAGTTGTTGGCAATCTATTCCGTAAATTTTCCAACTTTCAACGTAAATTTTCTAACTTTCCCTTCCCCAAACATTCAATTTTAATTCAAGACTCCTAAAAATTTCAAAAAAAATTCCTAAATATTTCTATTCAAAAACCGACAAACCGGGCTTAACATTAACATCGTAATGCAAAACATCTAAAAAAGGAGGATTCTTAGATGAAAAAAGTAATTGCATGTTTGATGGCACTTATGTGTCTCACTTCTGTGTTCGCAGCTAAAAAATCAAAGAAAGCTGCTGACGGTAAAATCAAGATTGGTATTATCAACAACCCCCCATCAGAGTCTGGCTATCGCGCTGCTAACGTAAAGGACTTCGAGACTGTTTTCACTGCATCAAAATATGATGTAAAAACATTCTACAGCCTTAAAAATGACGAACAGCTCAATGCTGCTTCTCAGTTCATCACAGAGGGCGTTGATTACATTCTTCTTTCTGCTGCTGCTACTGACGGTTGGGAAAAAGTTCTCAAAAATGCTCAGAAAAACGGAATCAAAGTATTCTTGTTCGACCGAATGATTAACGTTCGCGACAAGTACTACGAAGCAGCTGTTGTTTCTGACATGGCAAAAGAAGGTGAAACAGCTGTTGCATGGCTCAAAGCTCAGAATCTTCCAGAATACAAAGTTGTTCACATTCAGGGTGCTATGGGCTCAGACGCTCAGATTGGTCGTACAGGTGCTTTGGACGCAGAATTCGCTTCTGGCAAAATGAAGAAAGTTGTTCAGCAGACAGCTACATGGGACGAGGCTGAGGCTAAAAAAATCGTTGAGTCTGTAATCAACTCAAAAGAAGACTTCAACGTAATCTATGCTGAGAACGACGGTATGGCTAAGGGTGCTGTTGCAGCTCTCGACGAAGCAGGTATCACACACGGTGTAAACGGCAAAGTAGTTGTAATGGGCTTCGACTGCAACAAATGGGCTCTTCGTGAACTTCTTGCCGGCAACTGGAACTATGACGGACAGTGCTCTCCATTCCAGGCTGCTGTAATCGAAAAGATGATTTCAACTGGCAAAGTTCCTTCAAAGAAAATCATTTCTGACGAGAAGGGATTCGATGCAAAGAAAATCACACAGGCTGACATCGACAAATATGGTCTTGGTGACTAACCGGCAATTTTTGTAAATTGGCGTTACGGCGTAAAGTGTGTAGAGAGCATATTTTACGCCGTATTTTTTTAGATTGGAATTAAAAACATGGAAAATAATGATATTGTTTTGTCAATGCGCGGAATCTATAAGGAATTTCCTGGCGTAAAGGCCCTTCAAAACGTGGACTTTACACTTCGGGAAGCCGAAATTCATGCGCTCATGGGTGAAAACGGAGCCGGAAAATCAACTCTGGTCAAGGTTCTCACCGGCGTTCACATCAAGGATGCAGGTGAAATCAGGATTGCGGGTATAAATGAACCGGTAAACATCCGTTCCCCGCAGGATGCCCAGAATCTGGGTATTTCTACAGTTTATCAGGAAATTACCCTCTGCCCCAACCTCACTGTGGCAGAGAATATGTATATTGGCCGCGGAAATTACAAATTCGTAAACCGCAAGGAACAGGAAAAGAATGCAACTGAGCTTTTGAAAAGGCTCAACATTCCGGCACACGCAAGCCAGCAGCTCGGAACCTGCTCTCTTGCCGTTCAGCAGATGGTCGCAATCGCACGCGCGGTTGACATGGACTGCAAGGTTCTGATTCTCGACGAACCGACTTCATCTTTGGACGACAACGAGGTTGAGCTTTTGTTCACTTTGATGCGGGTTTTGAAGAGTCACGGCGTTGGAATCATCTTCATCACTCACTTCCTGGAACAGGTTTACGAAGTCTGCGATAAAATCACTGTCCTGCGAAACGGCGAGCTTGTCGGAGAATACACCGTAAGCGAAATGCCTCGCGTCAAATTGATTTCGGCAATGCTCGGAAAAGAAGCCGAGGATATGACAAACCTCAAGAACATGAAGCGGCCGATTCCAGCGACGAGCGAAAATGTTTACGAGGCTACGGACCTTGCCACAACCGAAGGCGTTCGTCCGTTCGATTTTAACATCAAAAAAGGTGAAGTCAACGGATTCACAGGTCTTCTTGGCTCAGGCCGAAGCGAAAGCGTGCGTGCGATTTTTGCCGCAGACCGTATCACGAGCGGAAAAGTCAAAATCAACGGAAAAGATACAAAAATCACCTGCCCTAAAGACGCGATGAAAAACGGAATCGGATATTTGCCGGAAGACCGAAAAGGCGACGGCATCATTCAGGATTTGTCAGTCCGCGAAAATCTTATTCTTGCGCTGCAGGTTCTCAAAGGTTTCTTCCATCCAATTTCTCGTGCAGAATCAGAAAAGATTGCCGACGAATACATCAAACTGCTTGAAATCAAAACAGCTTCAAAAGAGACACCGATTAAGTCCCTTTCAGGCGGAAACCAGCAGAAAGTCATTCTTGCCCGCTGGCTTTTGACCCACCCGCAATATCTGATTCTTGATGAACCGACCCGTGGTATCGATGTCGGAACCAAGATTGAGATTCAAAAACAAGTACTTAAGCTTGCAGAACAGGGCGTGAGCGTCACATTCATTTCTTCGGAAATCCCGGAGATGCTTTCGGTCTGCCAGAGGCTCATCGTCATGCGCGACCGCAAAATCGTGGGCGAGCTTAAGGGCGAGGAACTTACTCAGGATGTAATCATGCAGACAATTGCGGGAGGAAAAGCAAAAAATGCCTAATAAAATCATGAATCAGACGAAAAAACTTTTTCAGTCTCAGCTTGCAATTCCAATCGTAGCCTTGCTGATTCTGGTTATTTTCAACCTCTTCCGTGACCCAAGCTTCTTTTCTATCGTAATCAAGAGCAACAACTTCGGAAACACCGTCCTTTCTGGCAATCTGGTCAGTATCTTGAACGGTGCAAGCGAGCTTGTAATTCTTTCGATCGGTATGACTCTGGTGACGAGTGCCACAAAAGGTCAGGATATTTCTATCGGTGCCGCAGCCGCAATCGCAGGTTCGGTTTTCGTAAAAATCTTGCGGGCAGGAACAATCAATCCGCCAACAATTCTCGCAGCTTTGATTGTCGCTTGCCTGGTTGCAATTATCTTCTGTTTGTTCAACGGTATTCTTATCGCAAAATTCAACATCCAGCCGATGATTGCCTCACTGATTTTGTACACAGCTGGCCGACCAATCGCTTACTGGATTAACGGTGGTGCAACTCCAAACGTTGAAAGCCCGCTTTTGACTTACATCGGCGGCTTCATCCCCCACATTGCAATTCCAACACCGATTATTGTGGTCATTGCATTCATCATTCTGATTAACCTTCTTCTGAAGAAAACGACTTTGAGCCTTTACATTCAGTCTGTCGGTATCAACGAGAGGGCGGCAAAACTCAACGGCATCAACCCGGTAATCTGGAAGCTCGTAGTTTTCGTAATCCTCGGCGTGTGCGTGACGATGGCCGGCTCAATCAATGTCTGCCGAATCGGCTTGATTAACCATGAGACAATCCTTCTCGACATCGAAATGGACGCAATTCTTGCAGTCGCAATCGGCGGAAACTCTCTGGGCGGCGGGAAATTCAAACTTTCCGGCTCGATTTTGGGCGCTTACATCATTCAGGCACTCACAATCACCTTGTACGCGATGAAAGTTTCTTCAACGGCGGTCAAGGCTTACAAGGCAATCGTCATCATCATCATCGTTGTCGCAGGTTCACCAGTCGTCAAAGCATGGCTCGGAAAGCTCAAAAACAAGATTATGGAAAAACGCGCTCTCGCAGCAAAAGTGGAGGCTAAATAATTATGGCAAACATCATCGAAACTTTGCAGAATTTTAATCCTTTTGCAAAAGGAAAGGACAAGCAGCCACTTTCAAACACTACCCTGCTCCTCACGATTACAATCTGCACCTTCGTGGGAATGTACCTTCTCGCAATGCTGATTTGGGGCGGTGGATTTTTGAACCCGCAGCAGTTTCTGGATCTTTTCAACAACAACGCATACCTGATTGTAACGGCGTGCGGACTTACAATCGTAATGATTACCGGCGGAATCGATATTTCTGTCGGCGGCTCTGTGGCACTCATCACAATGGCTTCGGTCGTCTTCATGGAAGACCATAACGGCGGCATCTTCAGCTCAATCGTGATAGCCCTTGGAATCGGACTTTTGATGGGCGTGATTCAAGGCTACTTTACGGCATATCTCAAAATCCAGCCTTTCATCGTAACACTGGCCGGAATGTTCTTCACACGCGGCATGACCACAATCGTAAGCAAAGTTCCGCGCACAGCAGAAAACGAGCTTTTCCTTGACCTCAAGGACTTTGAGATTGACCTTCCTTTCATCGGAACTTACGCAAAGAACGGCAACTGGATTCCGTCTTCGATTGAGCTCGGAGTCGTGATTGCACTTATCGTAGTTCTGATTTTGTGGGCAATGCTCAAATGGACCCGCTTTGGCCGAAATTTGTACGCAGTGGGCGGCAACTCAGAAAGCGCGCTCATGCTCGGAATCAACGTTCAGCGCACACAGTTCCTCGCCTATGTTTTGTGTGGTTTGCTCGCCGGAATCGCAGGATTCATCTACCTTCTGCACACCGGAGCCGGAAACGCCTCGAACGCAACCGGAGCCGAAATGCAGGCAATCGCTTCATCAATCATCGGCGGAACCTTGCTTAGTGGCGGCGTTGGCAGCGTAATCGGAACATTGTTCGGTGTAATGAGCTTAAAGACAATCAACAACATCGTCGTGGCTTCGGGCTTAAGAGAGCCTTACTGGCAGAGCATCACAACCGGCCTCATGCTGTGTTTCTTCATCCTCCTTCAGAGCGTAATCCTTGCGCAAAGAAAAAAGAAGCTCGGTGCAATGGCGGGCTAAGCACTAAAGGGGAAAAACTTCCCCCGAGGCGCCCAAAATTTCATGCGGCTGGAAATTTTCCGGCCGCTTTTTTTTATGTCCGAAAACCCATGGCGTTCTGAATAACGCCGAAAATCCATGGCGTTACCCGCATACGCGGGTCGGCTGTTCCGCACTTCCGCTTTCGCTCCATTCCCCGCCAACCGTGCATAAATTATCCAAGCGCGACAAGGAGGTCGCGTGCTATAAAAGGCAATAACTGCCGCGAGAACGAAGTTCTCGTTACGACACGGATGTCGGTGAACGCCTCCGGCGGTGCTCCATAGCCTAACGCAACCAGCAACAAGTAAAATTTTGTGATAAAAAAGAGTGGACTTATGTGTATCCGCATAACTTTCTTGAAAATTTCCTAATTTATGGTATTATTAGTGGATAATTATCATCATAAACAACTTATGCCGACAATTCACACAGGAATAAATTGTTTATGATGGATATGGAGAAAAAATTGTTATGGCGACAGGCCGCTGGCCTGCTTTTTTAGGAGTGAAATGGAATAAATGCTTAAAACAGATTATTCGAATGTTTCAAAAGTGTATGATAAGAACAAATCGCGGACAACTTTTCCGATAGACAAGGATCTCGAAGAATTGCTTTTTCATAAAGAAGAATTTACAGTTTTAGATTTAGCATGCGGAACTGGAAACTGGCTTTATTGTCAGCAAAGCCAATTCAACAGCAAAAAAATAAAATGGATAGGCATGGATGCTTCTGAAGACATGCTTAAATTAGCAAAAGAAAAAAACTTAGATGCCCAGTTCATTCACTCAACGGCAGAAAATCTTAATTTAAATACAAAATGTGATTTGATTGTCTGTAATTTTGCATTTCATCATTTTGAAGATAAAAAAACTGCATTGACAAATATATTTAATACGCTTAACGAAAATGGAATTTTTAAGTATAGAAATGTTGAGCCTGAATACATGAAAGAATGGTGGGTATATAAACACTGCCCTGAAAGTTACTGCGAAGATTTACACAGGTTCTGGCCAAAAGAACTTTTATGTTATGAACTTGGCAAAGCGGGTTTTTCTAAATTCAGCATAAAGCGGGAATATTACGAAACTTATAAAAATATAGAAGAACTTTATGAAAACTATAAGCGTCGTGATACTTCGCAGCTTGCAATGATAAACGAAAACTATTATCAACTAGGCCTAAAACGTATAGAACGTGAAATTCTGGATGGTGTAAAAGAATATAAAGATGTTGTCTCATTCCTGGATATAAAATGTGAAAGAGCCTGACTTGTCCTTGCAAAACAGGTTATAAAATTGACCTTTGGTGCGAGGTCTAAGTAGTGGTAGAACGCGGCTTTGCACCGCTTAGGAAAAGTATAATAATAGAAGCATACGCTTCAAATGGTTATACAGAATATTCTTAAAGAAAAGAGTATTTATGAAATCCAATTCTGTATAAGAAATATTTTTGCCATAACAAAGGTTCGTATCCGACAGGCAGTCAAGCTGCCTGCGGTACAACCAGTTGTTATGACGACAGGCGCACTGGCCTGCTAAGTCAGGGAGTGAAGAAAATGTTAAGAGATAAACTTGTTGAAATTGCATTGGAATGGCAAGGGAGATTTGGAGTTTCACCACAGATTACTAGTACAGTTTCAGAATATGATGCAGCTATTTTGGTCGGTATGTCAGAAGAAGAATATTCTGATTATATGAAAGATAAAACTGCTGTAAGTAAAGGTTCGGATTTTGCTTTTAATAACATTAGATATCAAGTAAAAGCTAATAGACCAAGTGGAAAACCTGGAAGTTTTGTTACAATGGTTCCAAAAGCTACAAATTATGAATGGGATAAATTAATTTGGATTCTTTATGATAAAAATTATGTAATGCAGGAAGCTTGGGAGTGGGATGTTGAAGATTACAAATCTAAATTTGATAAAATAAAAAGACTTTCTCCATTAGATTATCGAAAAGGAAAATGTTTGTTCATAAAGAACAAATAAAAGATTATAATTTCATCGAGTCAAGCTCGATGAAATTATGAAATAGAACTCTAGGTGTACGCGTAGAAGCGGTTGTACAAAAAAAGAATATTTCATACAGCAAGTCAAGCTTGCAGTATGAAATAAAATTGAACTTTAGGGCGTAGCAAAGTAGCGGTAGTACGCGGCTTTACGCCGCTTAGTAAAAACTTACTAATAGAAGCATACGCTTCAAAAAGCTGAACAGAAATATTTATAAAAAAAAGTATTTATGAAATCTGATTCTGTATAAGAAATATAATTTGTCATAACAAAGGTTCGTAGCCGACAGGCAGTCAAGCTGCCTGCGGTACAACCAGTTGTTATACGCACAGCTCACTGAGCTGGTAAGAAGAAAAGAATGAAATGGGAAAATATTATTGGTGATAACGAAAACCAAAATTACATTGATGAAAATACTCTCTCCTGTAGATATTTATTAGAGAAAAAAGGCAAAAAAGAATTAATTGTATTAGGTCTTAATCCAAGTACTGCAGATTCTGTAGAGCCTGATAGAACAATGTGTAGAGTTATGCATTATGCAGAACAGGAAAATTTCGATGGCTTTGCTATGATTAATCTCTATCCACAAAGGGCAACTCAGCCTCAAAATTTAAAAATTTACAACAATGAATTACATCAGAAAAATCTATTAAAAATAAAGACTTTAGTTGCTAGTATCGAAAATCCTGTAATTTTATTAGCTTTCGGAGGAAATATAACGAAAGTAGGATTTCTACAATCTTGTTTTATTGATATTTATAATGTTCTTAAAACTTTTAATCCTTCTTGGAAATGTCTTGATATTGGAAAGACAGGAATACCAAAACATCCTTTATACTTAAAAAATGAATTAAGAATGAAGGATTTTGATATTGATAAGTTTATAGGTACATTAAAAATATAAATTGGAGGCAAATAATGGCATTTAATATTATTGTATTTTTAATCTTTGTGATTTGTTTTGGATTTTCTTATCTTAGAAAAAAGAACAAAGGTAAAAATAAAACACACATTCAAAATATAAATATCAATTCAGAAAAAAATGATGCTTCATCAAGGGAAGAGTTTAGGAAGAGATTTATAAATCAGGAATTTGATTTTGGCTGGGGATCTCCAAAACAAACATCTAATAAAATATCCTCGACAAAACAAAAACAGGAAAAAGAAGAATGCAAGGAAATAAAAAAGTCTTCTCCTGAAAAAGAAAAAAATATTTCGAGAGAAAAAGAAAAAATAGAAAAAAAAGAATTAACTTTTGCAGAAAAAAAAGCAAAAGGTGTATATTCAACAAGAGGTTCTGTTAGGGTTAGCGGAGGTTTACTCCCTCATCATTCTTCAATGGGTATGATAGATTTTTATTATGATGGAAAAAAGGCTCCTTCATTAACCGGTAGCAGAGGTAGAATATCAATCTATAAAACCGATGGTAATTTACAAATTTTTTATAAAAATCCAGATGATGTAAAAGATAAAGAGTTTTTAGGGTTGATTGTTGATATGTATAAAATATAAAAATTTATAATCGTATAACAAAGGTTCGTAGCCGACAGCGGGTCAAGCCCGCTGCGGTACAACCAGTTGTTATGTGGACGCCCGCACTGGGGCGCTTAGGAGTAAAAAAAATGAAAAAAAGATGTTTTGGATTATTATTTTTCTTATTAATGGTAAGTCCTATTTTTTCAAAAAATTATATAAAAAAAACTATTACATATAAACAAACCAATCAAGATGGTACTGTATTTTTTAAAACAGTAATTTTCATGGATAATATTGCAATTTTAGAAGCTTATAATGAAGATGATGTTTTTATTTTAACTAATAGAAAATATAATAATACATATGAAAGATTTGGTTTTGGATATCCTGCTTTTTATGCAGATACAGGATTATTTTCTGGAAGTGCATATGGAGTTGAAGGTGGCCCAAAATCTGAAATTTTTAAGGAACAGGTAGAAACAATTGACATTACAGAAGCAAACAAAATATACTTGAAACTAATAGAAATCTTCAGAAACGAATTTATATTAAATGATCAAAGAGATTCCTTAAAACTTAATTTATTTTGTGATATTGTTGATTATTTAAATGATGAAGAATTACGGTTATTGCGTAATACATTATATGCTATAAATCATTATGAATTTAAATCAATTGATTTAAGGGAAATTTTTGAAAGCTGTTCTTGGTATACTAAATCCAATGTTACAGATTATTTTAATGAATTAGAGAACGTTTTCCTTAAAATCATTCAGCTTGCGGAACAAAAAAATAAATCAAATACTGTAAAATAATCACATAACACATATAAGGCCCCAGCTTGTCAATAAGAATCCTCAAAAAAATAATCAACTAAGGCTGTCTTTTTCAGGCAGTCTTCTTTTTTTGAGAAAAATGGA
>Ga0129306_1000091_pt1 | contig 148947 bp, 123 predicted proteins | sample P827metagenome_FD_94438 | JGI IMG/M metagenome (GOLD analysis project Ga0129306, IMG submission 94438) | Capybara group fecal microbial communities from Wisconsin, USA - P827 metagenome | ecosystem: Host-associated > Mammals > Digestive system > Large intestine > Fecal | place: USA: Wisconsin...
GCTCCGGTGAGAGCTTTCTGGTTCTTGCCATAAAAATATCCTCCTGGATTAATATTTATTCTAACATCAATCCAAGAGGATATAATCAGTTATCTAGTTTACACAAAATTTTTTACAGTCTCATTTTAATATAGAGTTTTTTACGAATAACCCTGCTTACCACAAAGGAAGCAGGGTTATTATTGATTAATACAAACTTGTAGATGTCGCATCCACATTTATTCAAGCTTTATATGGTCACAATATCCTTCTGCAAAAGATAGATTCTCGTCGCTAAACGCATCTTTCTGCATGATCATGAGGGTACACAAGTAGTCATTATGTACCAACAAGTATTCCACACAATCGATGGATACTTCGCCTGATGATATATATCTCATGCGATACGCATTTCGGCCACTTATTGAAATCAGTTCAGTATTAAGAAGTTCAACGTTATCTGACGATGTAATTGAACTGGCTACCGTTTCGTACATTGTTTTTGCATCGGATTTATCAACAAAGTTTGCAGATGATCCTTTAGAGTAACTAAATTTAATGGTGCATCTAACAGTCCCTTCAGCATTATTCATATAAAAAGGACCATTTTCAGTATTCTCTGTGGTAAAATTCCATCCTTCAGGAATATCAAATAAAAAACCATTAAAAGGGAATGGCTGACTTTGGTATTGCATTTTAGTCGTTTCTTCCGCATTATTCTCTATCTCCGATGTATCTTTTTCGGAGATTTGTTCATCGTTATTGTTATTTGTTTCGGTTTCTGCCTTGTAATCATTGGATTCAATATCGATACGATCTTCAGATTTGTCTGATTGTGCAACTGTTTCTAGCTTCTCATTATCATCCGTAGCAGAGACTTCAGTATTTGCAGATCCACAAGCTACCATCAGAAGTACTGTAAGCATTACCAATACTATTAAGAGTTTGTTTTTCATTTTGTATATCTCCTTTGTATTATTATTTGAATCTTATTGAATTTCTGCAACAACTTGTTTCAGTTATTTCTTAATATATCTCTTCCCTCTTGTGCTTCCCTTTGCTTCGATCATTCCGGAATCTACTAGTTCTTTTAATAGTTGTCTGGTTCTGGATCCCTTCAGATCCACTAATCCTGCGATTTCATTGGCACTGTATTCCTTATTTAGTTCCATAGCGGATAGTATTTGTAGGTGTCGCTCTTTAATATCTGCCGAATCTGCCGATCGGCGAATCGGCAGATTGGCAGATTCTAATGGTAAAATCAGAATTGTTCGATCAGGATTGCCACCACCAAACATTTCTTCAACTATCGGTGCATCCAGTCCGGCGTCCTTCCATGCCTGGAAGATATCCGGCACACCTGATCCGGCATGCTCACCATATCCTAAAAGATTGAACATCTTGAATAATCCCTTGTTTCTCGGCTGTGAAATGCCGCCTTTTAGCATCTGATCCTTACCAGTTATGATCGTTCCGGGGTTCGCAAGTGTGATCTTATCAGGGTATTTCTCGATGATCACGCTCCAAGGCTGATAGAAATCCGTGTTTACAAGGCAATTTACAAGAGCCTCCCTGACTGCGTCGTGCATAGGTGTTTCGTCCACACGCACCTGGTTGACAAGTTTAAACGGCTTTTTAAGATCGAGCACAAGCTTGGCGGAAACACGATTGAAGAAATCATATACATTTCCCGACCATTCCGGTTCCTGTGAGTATATTCGATCAGTCCAACGGATATTCGATTCCATGTGTTCCCTGTAATCAAGGAAATACTCCGGATACTCTCTGGTAATCCGCAATTCTGTTCCGAACATCAATAGACCGGCTGCAGTCGGTTTTAAGGTATCCCCCTCATCGTTCAGGGCACCGATCTGAATAAGAAAATCAGTGTCACTTAACTTACTCCATGCAGATCCTTCATGTCGTACATTATATCGAATCCTGTATGATTTAATCGTCTCTTGGTCAAAATCCGGTTTGCGATCTAGCACTCTTTCGTCAGGGCTTTCTTCAGATGCATCGCGAATCATGGCCTTAACTTCAGGTTTTGTGCAATGATAGTCACCTTCATGATCACGTCGGAAAGTAGAGCCAAATACATCATTATTTATAAATACAGGCTTCTGATAGCGAGTCGCGCGCGGAACTTTGATAACCAAAACCACGTCTTCACCTACCATATATTCCTCTACATCCCTCTCTGTTATAAGACAGAGGGAGACTTTCTTTTCATTATGAATGGTATCCCAGAAATCCTTTTTTAGCTTCGGAAGATCCCTAAGACCTGTAGTTTTCCACGATCCGTCTTTCCTTTCTACTGCTCCACAGATGATACAGCCTCCATAGGAATTAGCAAAAGACGAGTATGTATCCCAAAGGGATCCCGGAAGACCGCCGTTTGCTGCCTTGGCTTCGAGACGATTTCCTTCTCTATATTCATCAAAACGCTTCGAATCAAAATCCATATGGAAAACCATCCTTTCATTTTTGATTGCCATAATATATTATAATTTGGTTTCTCTTGAATGTCATCGTATTTGCAATTTTGCAACAAGTTGTTGCACTTTTTGATTTCTGGTTTCTGAACCAGCTTGGTTCAGTTTTAGTTTTAATCATGGGATATTCAAAAATATACAAAAAGTGGTAGAAAAAAATTAGAATTGACAAGGAAAATGCGGATCCTTAAAACCTTAGAACCCGCATAAATACCAGATCGGGGTGACGTGATTCGAACACGCGGCCTCTACGTCCCGAATACCACTTCTGATTTCTTATCCTATACCATTTCGAACCGTCAGCGCCTGTTTTAGGCGCTTTTCTTTTACCATTTCCCCAAGTGTAACACATGATAACATGAAATAAAACATTGGATAATGACTTTTGGGTAGAACAAAAGGTAGAATAACCCTTATAACAGCGAATGAAAATATATAAGCCCGGGTGGATAAGCCCGGGCTTAATGATTATATTAAATACGGATAAAAAACATGTAAGGTAGATTATTGCTCTTCGGCGGGTGCATTGGCTTCTGCAGCCCAGTCGTCGAACTTTTTCATGGCAGCATCATAAGTCTTCTGCGAGATATCGGGAAGCTTATCGCCCCATGTCTTGGTAGCCTGTTCAAAACCCTTCTTGAAAGCATCGCGCATAGCTTCTGCCTTGCTCGGGTCGCCACCTGTAAGTGCCTTGGCGAAATCGATTATCCTGTCGGATGTCTGATTCACACCCCAGTAGCCGTCTTCAGCGATATCAGCCTGTGCCTGTGCCTTGGTCTCGGCATCCACAGTGAAATCACCGCTTCTTAAGAAACTCCAGATGTCATCAGCCTTGCCGATGGCATCGCCCTGACCTGAGATCAGCTTCTCGACAAGACTCTTAAGCTGTGCCGTACGAGCTTCTGCATCAGCCTTGAGCTGATTGATAAGTTGTACATTGGGAGTATATGTCTTCTTGGCTGAATCTGCCTTGGTCTCGCCTGAAGGCTCGTAGATGACGCCCTCAGCAGCAGTCGTCGCCTTGGGAGCTTCCACTGCTTCGTTCTTCTCGGCTTTTTTAGCTGTGCTGTCAATACCTGTATAAGCGCTGACAGAACTTGTAATTCCGTTTACATCCATAGCTTTAACCTCCTTGTTATTATTTGCCGATAGATATTGCTTCACATTCTATATCGGCATATAAATAATAAAAGTTAACAGTTATTTGCAAAAAAAATAAAATCATTCCGGATGCAGATCTAAGTCCCGCTAAGACTCAGAAAACATCCTCAATGTGTGTACTGTAATAGTACCACCGATTGGGCGTGATTACAATATCCGAACGGGCTTTATGACAATAAAATTTGCCTATGTGGGCAAAAAATGTTAGAATAACACTTGCGGTCTGAGGCGAGCCGGACCGTCCGGTCGGAAACAGGACAGCTCCTGTCCGGGACCTGATCAAGAATGCTCGCAACGGAGGTTACAGTTAGTCATGAGTAAAGGATTGATAATAACTCTCATCATATTGGCAGTACTTGTGATCATCGCCGTAGTCCTGTACTTCCTTGGCAAGAAGGCACAGAAGAGGCAGGATGAGCAGCGTGAGCAGATAGATGCCATGAAGCAGACAGTGTCTATGCTTATCATAGACAAGAAGAAGATGCGTCTTAAGGATGCGGGACTGCCGCAGGCGGTCATTGACCAGACACCGAAGGCCATGAGACTGAGCAAGCTTCCCATCGTGAAGGCCAAGGTGGGTCCACAGGTACTCTCCCTTGTGTGTGATGCAGCGATATTTGACAGCATACCTGTGCGCAAGGAAGTCAAGGCTACCGTAAGCGGAATCTATATCACGAGCGTCAAGGGACTTCACGGCAAGTCTTCCGACATGCCCGTCAAGAAGAAGAGCAAGTTCAAGCAGCTTGTCGAGAAGGCACAGGAGAAGGCCGGAGCCAAGCCGCTGTAGGCAGGATGAGCGGTCGTTCATAGGAAAAAACAAGCCCGACTGAGTCATATATCAGTCGGGCATTTTTTATCCTCGGGGCGAACTGTCATCAGAAATCAGTATTCTCTGCCGAACGGGCTTCGATCGAGATGTTGCAGTCGGCCATATATTCGTAGTTGATATCCAGCGAATAATCGACCTTGAGCTTAAGCGCCTCGGCCTCATCGGATAATTCTATATTGTGGGTATCGAGTCCTATGACCACGGATCCGAACGGAGTGGTATAGTTCGTGAGATTCTTGGAGGCTTCTTCGAAGAGCATTGTGGCCGTGAAGGGACCCTTTTTGGTCACACTGACTGAGGAGTCGTTGAACTTGATCATGTTGCGGCTCACTTCGTCCGATCCCTCTAACGGCTCATCATATACAAGGTAGTGCATTCCGTTCCTCTTGTAATACTGACCTGCCTGGATCACTTCTATGTCATCCGAATTGTTGGCTGCATCAAAGTGCAGTCCCTTGATGGAAATCAATACATCTTTATTCATATCCGATCCCTGAAATACATACTCTCATCAATGTCCGGGAGGATCACTTCATATCCTTCTTCCGGCTCTTCTCCTCACGCCTGATGGTCCTGATGATCGAGTTCTCCTGGTTTTTGATGTGCACGTGGATCGCGCGTGCGGAGAGCTCGGGATCTCTCATGGCTATGGCATCCGTGATCATCCTGTGCTCGGTGATCAGTGACTGCCAGCCCGAATCATCCTTGATGTATTCGAACCTGTAGCGATACATCTGCTCGGCCAGATTGTTCATCATCTGTATCAGACGCTTGTTCCTGCTGGCTTCAAATATTATATCATGAAATGCAACATCTGCAGAGGTTATATTACGTATATCGGCACTTGCGACTGCTTCTTCAAACTTAAGACATGCTTCACGCAGCAGTTCGATCTCTCTGTCCGTTATCCTCTCGCAAGCGAGCTTGACAGCCAGCTCGTCAAGAGCCAGACGCACTTCGAGCACGTCCGACATGCTCTTTTCGGTGATATGAGCAACCTGGGCGCCGCGTCTTGGAAGCATCACTACCAGCCCTTCAAGTTCAAGCTGCCTGATGGCTTCTCTTATGGGAGTACGGGATACACCGAGCTTATCAGCCAGGTGGATCTCCATAAGCCTCTCTCCGGGCTTAAGTTCTCCCGTGAGTATGGATTGACGAAGTGTTCTGAACACCACATCTCTTAAGGGAAGAAAAGCATCTTCGTTGATCTCAATCTTATTATCCATTGTTTTTCCTCTGTATCGATCTGTTGATCATTGTCGCTACTTATATATGCGCTGTGGCGTAAGGATCAGGACTCAGAGATTCTGACCCCTTCTTTGGCGGGTCTGCACATAAACACCTGCCTGTATGAAGTCGGTTCAAACCCGGACGCATCATTACCAAAGGCCGGAACGATCCCCTTAAGGCCGGCACAGGCTGACATTGCGGCCTGTTCATCTGTAAAGATACCGTATACCGTGGGGCCGCTTCCGCTCATAAGAACACCGGCCGCTCCGCTGTCGGTAAGCCGTTTCTTGATATAAGTGATCTCCGGATATCCCGAAGCCGTCACGGTCTCCAGGATATTGCCGAGCCGCCCTGCGATGATGTCTATATCCCCATTATCGATAAGCGATATCATTCCCTTCGTATCCGGATGAGTGATATCTCCGCCTAACAGCGGATCCAGATTCTTATAGACATATGCAGTGGATACGTCAAACGGCGGCTTGACAAGGACTATATAACAGTCAGGGAGAGGGCTTATCCGGGTAAGCTTTTCACCGATCCCTTCAGCCAGACAGGTCCCGCCTTGTATACAAAACGGGATATCCGCTCCTATACCGGCACCTATATTCTTAAGCTCTTCCACGGACAGCCCGTAGCCGCATAATTCATTGATCCCGACCAGAGCCGCTGCCGCATCGGCGCTTCCTCCGGCCAGTCCCGCAGCCATCGGAATGTTCTTGTTAAGACGGATATTAAGACCATCCGATCTGCCGACGCCCTCCATTAGCGCTCTTGCGGCACGTATTATCAGGTTGTGTTCGTCACAGGGGAGATCATTATTATCACAAGTGAGAATAATGGAATCGCCCGTATTTTTCTCTATGTCGAGTATATCGGCAAGATCCACGGACTGCATGATCATGGATACTTCGTGATATCCGTCGGGGCGTATACCCGTCACATCCAGTGTGAGATTGATCTTGGCATTGGCATATAGTCTCATGCACCTGTTCCTCTTTGGTATATTGTATACAATGTACAATACAGATTATAAGATACGCCGATTCATAACGCAATAGGATTAATTCGCATAACTATAAGAAATAATGCAATAAATACTTTAAGAATATGCATAGATATGATAAAATCACAAGATGTAGATAAGACGAGAAAAACTGGCACAATTAATTGTGTACGGAGGAGTGTAAGAACATGAAGAAAAGAGCGATCGCCATATTGGCAGTGATAACGGCAACGGCAACAGCGGTTGCAGGCTGCGGATATGATGATAAGAGCAATGATGTAAGTAAGATCAACGTGGATAAATATGTGACCCTGACGGGCGATTACCACAATCTGCCCATAAGCGTGGACATATCGGATCCCGTTACGGATGAAGATGTTCAGTCATATATCGATTATGAGATGAGCAACCATTCTGAGACCGTTAAGAGTGACAAGACGACTGTTGAGAACGGTGATATTGCCAATATTGACTATGAAGGCTTAAAGGACGGCGTGGCCTTTGAGGGAGGAACGGCTCAGGGCTACGATCTGGCTATCGGCTCGGGAACTTTTATCCCCGGTTTTGAAGACGGACTTATCGGCCATTCAGTCGGTGAAGAGGTTGCACTTAATATCACCTTCCCTGAGAATTATCAGGCCGCTGATCTTGCCGGTCAGCCGGTTGTCTTCAATGTGAAGATCAATTATATAAGCGAGAAGAAGGATCCGGAGCTTACGGATGAATTCGTGGCTTCACTGGGTCATGAGGGAGTGACGGATGTTGCCGGATATAAGGAGTATGTGACTAACCTTCTGAATGAGAACGCTTCAAACAGCGATCTCTCAGCCAAGAGAGGTGCCGCACAGGATGCGCTTTTAGGCGTTTGTTCGTTTGCGGATGTAACCAGGCTTGGTCTCTATACATACTATGTCGATCAGCTGAGGGCACAGGTTCAGAAGAATGCCAATCAATACAACATGTCGGTCGAGGATGTCATATCAGCGATGTACGGAACCGATTCGGCGGGATATGAGCAGAAGCTTGCGGAGCAGGCGACGATCCTTACAAGAGGTGCACTGGCCTGCGGCAAGATCGCCAAGCTCGAGAAGATCAGCATAACCGATGCGGAGATAAACGAGCAGATGGCCAAGGAAGCGGCAGAATACGGTTATCAGTCCGTAGAGGATTTTAAGAAGGCGATCAACGAAGAGGATTACAAGAATTACATGCTTCAGATGAAGGTAGTGGACAAGCTTCTGGAGACGGCAGTGATCACCGATTCAGGAAGCGGAGACGGATCGGAAGCCGCGGATACCGAAGATGCGGATACGGCTCAGTAGAGCGAATGCGGAAGATACACATCCGTAAGATACAGTTAGATAAGACTATCAGGAGGAATATATGGATTTAGTTAATATCAGGGATCTGTACAGAGACAAGGAGAAGTACATTGACAAGGAGATCACCATAGGCGGGTGGCTTCGCGGCAACAGGGATTCAAAGACTTTCGGTTTCTTAGTCGTTAACGACGGAACATTCTTCGAGACATTGCAGGTGGTCTATTCAGACAGTCTTGAAAACTTCGATGCCATCTGCAAGCTCAACGTCGGTGCGGCAGTGATAGCCAGAGGCACCATAGTTGCTACGCCTGATGCCAAGCAGCCTTTTGAGATGCAGGCCACGGAGGTCGCCATCGAGGGTGAGTCTACTTCGGATTATCCTTTGCAGAAAAAAAGACACACTTTTGAATACTTAAGGACGATAACGCATCTCCGCGCGAGGACGAACACCTTCGAAGCAGTGTTCAGAGTCCGTTCCGTTGCGGCTTATGCGATCCATAAGTTCTTCCAGGAGAGGGACTTCGTATATGTGCATACACCCATCATCACGGGATCTGACTGTGAGGGCGCCGGAGAGATGTTCCAGGTGACCACGATGGATCTTAATGATATCCCGAAGACTGAAGACGGAGAGGTGGATTACTCAAAGGATTTCTACGGCAAACAGACCAATCTGACGGTGTCCGGCCAGCTTAATGTTGAGACTTACGCGTTTGCATTCAAGAACGTGTACACATTCGGACCCACATTCCGTGCCGAGAATTCGAACACCACAAGACATGCAGCAGAGTTCTGGATGATAGAGCCTGAGATATGTTTCGCGGATCTTAAGGATGACATGATCTTGGCTGAGAGCATGCTTAAGTATGTCATCAACTATGTGCTTGAGCATTGTCCCGAAGAGATGAACTTCTTTAACAGCTTCGTGGACAAGGGTCTTATCGAGAGACTTAAGCATGTAGCCACATCCGAGTTCGGTCACGTGACCTATACGGATGCGATCAAGATACTTGAGAAGCACAATGATGAATTTGACTATAAGGTATTCTGGGGATGCGATCTCCAGACCGAGCATGAGAGGTACTTAACCGAGAAGGAGTTCGGACGTCCCGTGTTCGTGACCGATTATCCCAAGGAGATCAAGGCCTTCTACATGAAGCTCAATGATGACGGCAAGACTGTTGCAGCATGCGACTGTCTCGTACCCGGTATCGGTGAGATCATCGGAGGATCCCAGAGAGAGGATGACTATGATCTTCTGCTTAAGCGCATGGATGAGTGCGGACTTAAGAAGGAGGATTATGAGTTCTATTCAGATCTTCGTAAGTACGGTTCCGTGAGACACGCAGGCTTTGGTCTCGGATTTGAGAGATGCATCATGTACTTAACGGGAATGGGCAATATCCGTGACGTGGTACCGTTCCCCCGCACAGTCGGTAACTGCGAGCTGTAGAATACATGCAGTGATAAGAAGCGGTCGCCCCGAGGGGATAGTGACTGCGAGCCAGAATGAGTAAGAGGCGGTTGGTTTTTGTGAGAAAAAGAGTCCTTCAGACAGCAGTATGTATGATCCTGATCTTAAGCATTCCGATGAATGCTTACGGGGCAACCATCGCTGAACTTAAGGAACAGCAGAAGCAGACACAGCAGCAGCTGGATGAGACCAACAGCAATATCAGTTCACTTACGGAACAGAAAAAGGGCATAACGGCTGAGATCGAGGCACTTGATGATGAACTGGTGGAGGTCATGACATCCGTCAGTATCCTCGAGGATGAGATCGAAGAGATCAAGGGCAGGATCAGCGACAAGGAAGACGAGATAGCGGTCAAGACTGCCGAATATGAAGAGGCCAAGGCGACTGAAGAGGCTCAGTACGAGGCCATGAAGAAGCGCATCAAGTTCATGTATGAATGCGGGGACTACACATATGTGCAGCTTTTGGTGGAGGCTAAGGGTCTGTCGGATCTGGTCAATAAGACCGAATATGTGGAGAAGCTCTATGAGTACGACCGCAAGATGCTCGTGAAGTATCAGGAAGCCAAGCAGGCGGTGGCTGATGCCAAGGCAGTGCTTGAGCAGGAGCAGCAAGAACTCAAGGAACAGGAAGAGGAACTGGGAGTAAGCCTGAACGAGCTGGCGGAGGAGAAGGATGCGCTTAATGCTCTCCTGGATCAGAAGAAGGCTGAGGAAGAGAGTTACGAGACTGCCATAAGTAAGGCCAAGCAGGAGGCCGCGGCATATAAGGCCAAGATCAAGCAGCAGAACAATGAGATAAGGAAGCTTGAAGCCGAAGAGGCTGCGAGGAAAGCGGCCGCAGAGAATAAGAAGAACAGTACCAACGGCAAGAAGAATAATAAGGATGTTGATTCCGAATCGGTCATTAAGAGTTCGGGAGGAAGCGCGACAGGCAAGCAGATAGCTTCATATGCATGCAAGTATGTGGGTAATCCTTATGTATCCGGTGGGACTTCACTGACGAACGGATGTGACTGTTCGGGTTTTACATATGCGGTGTATCAGGCGTTCGGATACAGCCTGCCACGTACGTCCACATCCCAGAGAAGTGCGGGAGTGGGAGTCAATTATTCGGAAGCACAGCCCGGCGATATAATTTGTTACGCCGGACACGTGGCCATATATATAGGAAACGGACAGATCGTTCATGCCAGCACGCCGAGTACGGGTATCAAGTACGGATATGCCACGTACAAGGAGATACTGGCCGTGAGGAGGATCGTATAGCCGGGAAGGATGTCGACAGAGGTTGCGGTTGCAGTTGTGGTTGCAGTTGTGGATGCGCCGGCAGCAGTCGTGCAGGTTGACATAACTCAAAAGGAGGATCAATGGATTCTGAAGAAAAAGTATTGGTGATCGATTTCGGAGGTCAGTACAATCAGCTGATCGCAAGGCGCGTAAGAGAGTGTAATGTATACTGTGAGATCACTTCTTACAAGACTGATCTTGACAAGATAAAGCAGATGGCACCCAAGGGTATCATTCTTACAGGAGGACCGAGCAGCTGCTACGAGGATGGAGCGGCGACCTGTTCTCCTGAATTATTTAATCTGGGGATCCCGGTTCTCGGACTCTGTTACGGTGCGCAGCTTATGAGTCATCTGTTGGGCGGTAAGGTAGAGAGAGCGTCCGTCAGGGAGTATGGTAAGACTGAGGTTGTCGTTGATACGAGAAGCCCTCTTTTTACCGGTGTGACAGGACATGATGATCATGATCCCACAGCTGTACACGACAGTATGGTTACAACGACCTGCTGGATGAGTCACTTCGACTATATCAGCAAGGAAGCACCGGGATTTGAGATAGTCGGTCATACCGCAGGCTGTCCCGTGGCTGCGGCGCAGGATAAGGAGAGAGGGCTGTATCTGATACAGTTCCATCCGGAAGTGCTGCACACCACCGAAGGGACAAGGATGTTATACAATTTTGTCAGGAATATCTGCGGATGCGCAGGCACCTGGCGCATGGATTCGTTTGTTGAGAGGTCCGTCGAGGAGATAAGAGGCCGTGTGGGCAACGGAAGAGTACTGCTGGCGCTCTCGGGCGGCGTGGATTCGTCCGTGGCTGCGGCGTTGCTTGCCAAGGCGATCGGCTCTCAGCTCACATGCGTGTTCGTTGATCACGGTCTTATGCGTAAGGATGAGGGAGATGAAGTCGAGGCTGTTTTCGGGCCGTCGGGTGACTTTGATCTTAATTTCGTCCGTGTCAATGCGGCGGAGAGGTATTATGACAAGCTTAAGGGTGTGGAAGAGCCCGAGCAGAAACGTAAGATCATAGGCGAAGAATTCATCAGGATATTCGAGGAGGAAGCCCATAAGATAGGAACGGTTGAGTTCCTGGCACAGGGCACGATATATCCGGATGTTGTGGAATCCGGTCTCGGCGGTGAGTCGGCTGTCATCAAGTCGCATCACAATGTGGGCGGCCTGCCCGAGCATGTGGACTTTAAGGAGATAATAGAGCCCCTGCGCAATCTCTTCAAGGATGAGGTGCGCAAGGTGGGTCTTGAGCTTGGACTTCCCGAGTATCTGATCTTCCGTCAGCCTTTCCCCGGTCCCGGGTTGGGTGTTCGTATCGTAGGTGAGGTAACCGCAGATAAGGTGCGAATAGTTCAGGATGCCGACGCCATATATCGCGAGGAGATCGCGAAGGCGGCCGAGGAATGGAAAAAAGAGAACATTAAGGATATCGGAAAAAATGACAGATCTGTCATGTCTACGGACGAACGCTTCGAATATGCGATGAACATGAACCCTTCATGGATGCCGGATCAGTATTTTGCGGCGATCACCAATATGCGTTCCGTCGGAGTCATGGGTGATGAGAGAACATACGATTATGCGATCGCGCTCCGTGCGGTCAAGACCATAGACTTCATGACAGCGGAAGCTGCTCCCATCCCCTGGGATGTTCTCCAGACAGTCATGAGCAGGATCGTCGGAGAAGTCCGTGGTGTCAACAGAGTGTTGTACGACCTAAGCAGTAAGCCCGCTTCTACCATCGAACTCGAATAATGACATTATAAAAGGCCGTGTCCGGTATGAGGACATGGCCTTTATCGTATCTGATAAGTATTATTTTCAGCCGACCAGTTTCTTGGCCCATTCGATGGCATCATCGATATGAGGTCTGAAGTTATCTTCCCCAACCTTTTCAATGAAGTTATCCTTGCGCATGGTGTTCATGGGCTGTTCATTGACATGCGAGAATACCAGCTGGATATCGCGTTCTGCACAGCGCTCGTAGAAGTTCTCAAGTGAATGCATGGCCGTAGCATCCAGCGCCGGCACTCCTCTCATACGTATGATGATGACCTTGGTCTCGTCGCGGAAATTCATCGTGTCTATCTGACCTGAGCTTCCGAAGAACATGGGACCGTATATCTCATATACTCTTACCTGAGGCGGTAAGGGCTTAAGATTCATTCCGTCAGGATCCTCATCGGGATCGTAATATTTCCATCCGACAACTCCGGATTCATCGCTCATCCTCTTCATGAACAGAAGAACAGCGAGAAGCATTCCTATCTCTATAGCGATCACAAGATCGAATACAACCGTGAGTACGAAGGTAAGTACCAGTACGATGATATCGCTCTTGGGAGCTGTCTTGCACAGATGCACAAAGGTCCTCCACTGACACATGTTATAAGCCACGATGAACAGTATCGCTGCGATCGTAGGCATGGGTATCAGTGCGGCATAAGGCATCAGTACGACGAGGACCAGGATCAGGGTGATCGAATGGATGATACCTGCTATGGGAGTTCTTCCGCCGTTCTTGATATTGGCAGCAGTTCTTGCGATAGCTCCGGTAGCCGGGATACCTCCGAAGAGAGCCGAACCTATGTTACCGCATCCCTGTGCTATGAGCTCCATATTGGAACGATGATGAGAATTGATCATACTGTCTGCGACCACGCATGAGAGCAGTGATTCGATAGCGGCAAGAACGGCTATCGTAAATCCGTCAGGAAGAGCAGCGCTTACGGCTGCCATCGTTATGTGCGGCGCATGGAATGTGGGGAGTCCGCTCCGGATGGTGTAGAGATCCCCGATCGTATTGACCTTAAGTCCGGTCAGTTTTACCAGTAAGATGCCGACTATTACGGCTATCAGAGACCCCGGGATCTTCGCACTGATCTTCGGCCATACTATGAGTATTGCCAGGCTTATGATGCCGACTAAGATTGCGTAAGGGTTGACTGTTGAGATATTGTTAATGATCGCCTTAAGCTTATCGGTAGTCTCGATAGTGACAGTTCCGTCAGGATATTTAAGTCCCAGGAAATCCTTGATCTGACCGATGACTATCGTGACAGCGATACCTGCGGTGAAGCCGGTCGTGATCGTATAGGGAATGAACTTGATGAGGCCGCCGAGTCGTAAGAGACCCATGAGGACTAAGATGATGCCGGCGATGATCGTGGCGAGCATCATGCCTTCCATTCCGTTCTTGGCGATTATTCCTGCAACGATCGTCGCGAAAGCCGCCGTCGGACCGGCGATCTGTACTCTGCTTCCACCGAGGAAGGATATGATGAATCCTGCTACTATCGCAGTATACAGGCCCTCCTCCGGTCCCACTCCCGATGCAAGCGCAAGAGCTATGGATAAAGGAAGGGCGATTATTGCAACGATCAGTCCGGATACGGCGTCCGTGCCGAACTGTTTAAGATCGTAGTGTTTAATGGTGCTGAAAAGCATTGGTTTTAACTTGTCTTTATTCATTATGATTTCCTCTTCCTGTAAAATTACCATCAAGAATAATAGCCCTATCTGCCGATTTTATCAAGAAAAAGATTGACGGATGCCATAAAAGATTGTATTTGACGTGATTTTCTAGTATGTTAATAGTATATAACCTTACTTATATCAGATAGCGGGTTATGTGCCATAAGGTGCAGAACCCTTCACAATTGAACATGATCTGTTCCCCGAGGAGAAAGGAGAATCAAACTTATGAAGAAGAAGCTGATGATGTTGTTCGTGTTGTTTGCACTGGCTCTGTCAATGTGTGCTTGTGGTTCTAAGGGAGATGACATTGATGAGGAAGAGACCGAGATAGAAGAGGTTAATGAGAAGGAAGAGAAGAAGGAAAAGGAGGAGCCGACGCCCACTCCCGAACCTGAGGAAGAACCCACACCCACTCCGGAACCTGTGGAGATAGTGGATCCCGAGTATACCGATGAATTCGTTAAGGTCGGGAAGTATGAAGATTATGCTTCCAAGACGGCCACTCCTTCAGATACAATGGTATGGATCGAGGGTGTGATAGATCGATATGAAGAAGGCAGTAAGAGTCTTATCCTAAAGAGCGACGACGGAGACTGGGAGATCTCTCTGGGTAAGTCCGGAACGGACAATTTCTATGACAGGGCCAAGGGCTTTGTCGGACTGAATACCAGGGTGTTCGGCAAGTATACAGGCTATTCCGAGGATCTGGAGATGCCGACTGTATCCTTTACTCCCAAAGAGTTTTCCGATCATGCATACAGGATGGAGACACTCGACAATTCGAGTCGTCTGACACAGGTGGATTATCTGCTCAATGATGATAAGTTGAGTGCGGATAAGGATTATGATTCGATCTCATTCAAGATTGCCATTGAGTGGAGAGAAGTTGAGCATGATGATACGCTGTTCTATTATCTCAATGATGAGACGATAAGCTTCATCATGATCCACAGTGAAGAGAAGAAGGAAGCGGAATTTGAGGGGATGGATGATGACAAGATCCTCCTCGAGTACGCCAATGAATATATGAAGAACACCAAGGTCATTACGAAGGAGCCTACGAAGATCAAGGGCTATCCGGCGCTTCTTCTGGTGACCACATACGAAAATGATGATACAGGTGTCCCGATGTCGCTGTACAGTTATCTCATAATGGTGGATGATGACTATTACTATGTGGGATATGTTGAGCCTTACCTGACGGGAGATACCGGCAGGGATGCGATCACGGACCTTGTAGGTACGATCAAGAAGAATGAGTCGGCAGATGCATCTTCTGAAAAAAAGGATGACACTAAGACTGCAGACGATTCCAATAAGGATGCGGATAATAAGACGGACACCGATAGCAAGAAGGATTCCGATAAGACGAAGGAAGAGGAGAAGACCGTTAAGACTGGTATTCCTCCTCTGGCCGATCTTGCGGGTCTGTATGATGTGACAATGACCATCACCAGACCGGACGGGACATCTGATACCGAGACTCTGAAGGATTCGTACTTTGGAATGAATGAGCTGTCGGCCTATAATGAGAGCAACGGCACCATGACTCTGGATCTTGGCGGAGGACTTATGGCAAGCCTGACATTCTCATATAATTCCAAAGGCAAGGTTGTATTCTCAGGGTTGATGTCAGATGGAGTGAACGCCGGAACCGTCTCAGGAGTACAGACCAAATCTGCCAATTGATAGCGTGCTTCATGCAGTAAGCATCCTGGTATATCAGCGGATTGTTGATAATTACAGGCCTATAATGTATACTTAATTTCACTGAATTTTATTAAAGAATTGTTCAAGGAGTAGTAGAGAAATGGCTGACATTGCGCTTATCACAGGAATAACCGGACAGGACGGATCATATCTTGCAGAGTTTCTGCTTGAGAAGGGATATGAAGTTCATGGTCTTATCAGAAGACACAGTACACAGAATACGGAGAGGATAGATCATATAATCGCAGGTCCGTATAACGGGACCAAGTTCTTCCTTCACTATGCTGATATGACGGATTCGAGCGGACTTATCAGACTCGTATCCGAGATCAAGCCGACCGAGGTATACAATCTGGCAGCTCAGTCTCATGTGGGAATATCTTTTGAGGTTCCTGAGTATACGGCAGAGGCTACGGGTGTATCCACGATCAAGCTCCTGGAGGCATTAAGGCTCTACGGCGGTGCATGCAGATATTATCAGGCATCTACATCGGAGCTTTTCGGAGGGATACCCGAGACTGCTCCTCAGAGTGAGAAGACACCGTTCTATCCCAAGAGCCCCTATGGTGCGGCCAAGCTTTATTCATATTGGATCACCGTCAACTACAGAGAGTCATATAAGATGTTCGCCTGCAACGGAATACTCTTTAATCACGAGTCTCCCAGAAGAGGCGAGAACTTTGTTACGCGTAAGATCACTCTGGCCATTGCCAGCATTCTAGCCGGCAAGCAGGAGAAGCTCTCACTCGGTAATATGAATGCCAAGAGAGACTGGGGATTTGCAGGTGACTATGTAGAGGGTATGTGGCTTATCTTACAGCAGGAGAAGCCTGATGACTTCGTGCTTGCTACCAATGAGACACATACTGTAAGAGAGTTCGTTGAAGCGGCATTTGCCGAGTGCGGGATCAAGATCCGCTGGGAAGGCGAAGGAATAGATGAAAAGGGTATAGATGATGCTACGGGCAGAGTGCTCGTGGATGTGAATCCCCAGTTCTACCGTCCTGCAGAGGTTGAATTCCTCTGGGGCGACTGCACCAAGGCGGAGACAACACTTGGATGGAAGCGTAAGGTTGACTTCAAGGGTCTCGTAGCCATGATGATGGATTCGGACCTTCGCGCGATCGCGGGCATGAGCACCGAGGAGTACAGAGCCGGCAAGAGATAGGCAGAGTATTATATGATCATTCGTGAAATAATAACGCTTGATGAATTAGTTAAACAATCTAATAACTTCTATCCGGACCGAATTAAGTTCTGTATTCATAAGCCGACAAAGACTGTTTCAATCGACCTGTTTTATCATGTGGATATGGAAACGGAATTGTTTAATGAGACCGGGTCAGATCGAGATATTTATGGTGGAGATATCATGCTGGATCCGATCAGTGTATTATGGGAAGCCCATCCGAATATAGCCAGGAATCAGGAGTTGGGCAATACAAAGAACGGAAGATTATTGACTGATCAGAAGATAATTGACGAACTGATGGATATTCTCAAGTACTGGATTCGATAGGAGACTACATATGCTTTCCGATATTGCAGGAGATGTTAAGAGATGTGTAGAAGCAAAACTGAATTATGATGCGGGACTTAGCAGCAAAGATTATTCTCAGTTCTATCTTGAACGAGTCAAGGAAGAATGCGCGAGGGATATTCCGGAGAGTGCGCTTCCGGAATTCCGGGATGAGATACATTCGATAGAGGATTTTTTGGCAGGTAAGGTCAGTTCAGACTATATCCTCCGTTATTGGAAGCCTTACGAATATGCCAGGAATCCGTATAAATGACAGATCCTATCCTCAGTCAGAGTGATGAGGTAAGACATAATAAACAAAAGACGATCAGGAGAGTCGGCATATGCCGGCTCTCTTGCATTAAGACTGTGCAGAGGGTATCATATAACACGGAGACAATAGAAATGATCGAAGTACTGATAAGCTGGATATTTATCGGAATAACTTCATATGTGACGGGTTTTGAACTGCTTAAGCTTCTGTGCAGGCTTTTGACATCTGCGGGGGCGGGACATACAGACGAAACGGATAAGGCAGCGAATGAGAGAACCGGTGCAGACTGCCGTATCCCGCATGTACATGTCTTAAGATGTCTGCTCGGGCTATGCGCCGTCAACGTATATGCCGAGATGATCAGCCTCTTTACAGGCGTGGGGATGTGGGCAGATTACATCCTTATGCTCATATGCCTTATCATAGTCTTTATGGACAGGGAGAGCTTTGGAAGAGCTATGAATCTGTCCGGTGCTGTCAGGAAGAATCCCGTTAAGACGGTCATATATGTACTTCTGCTGATCGTGATGTCGTACGGTACGAGCAGGGGATATATGCACTTTGATACCAATCTCTACCATGCACAGGCTATTCACTGGATAGAGGATTACGGACTGGTCCCCGGCCTTGCCAATCTCCAGAGCAGGTTCGGATACAACAGTGCGGAGTTTGCGCTGAATGCAGTATTTGGCTTCAAGTGGTATCTCGGCAGATCGCTGCATACAAGCGCAGGTTTCTTCGCCCTGCTCTCATCATTTATCGTGGTGGGAATCAGGCACAGCAGGCTGTCAGACTATATCCGTATCGGCCTCATATTCTATCTGGGTATGATATTTACCGAGATGATATCTCCGGCATCCGATTATTATGCAACACTTCTTATCTTCGATATCGTGATCATATGGTTTGATGCATTGGCAGAAAAAAAGAACACAGTTATGTCAACCAACACTCCGGGTTCAGACATCCGCTTCGGGGCGAACACTCTGAACGCGATACAGGGCATACTCTGTATCATTCTCGTATATGACATAACCGTCAAGTTAAGCCTGGCTCCGCTGGTGCTGCTTGCCCTGATCCCCGGAATATACTGGATCAGGACTAAGAATGTCAGGGCCATCATCACCTGTCTTATAAGCGGTCTTATCATATCTATTCCTTACTTTATCCGCGGATACTATATCTCAGGCTGGATCCTGTATCCGTCAACGCTCATCAAGATCGGCTCACCCGACTGGCAGATACCCAAGGGTATGGCACAGTATGATGCGAGAGAGATCGGCATGTGGGGAAGAGGGATCACCAGAGCCGAGGACTGGGCCGGAGTGACGGCGACTAATTGGTTAACCGGCTGGTTTTCAGGACTGCATATGATGGAGAAGCTCCTGGTCATCGGTACATTTGCATCCGTGATCATAGTACTTATCAGTCTTATCATTGCTGCTGCACATAAGAAAAACAACAGCATCCTGATAGTACTCGGAGTGATATCAGTCGGAACCGTCTTCTGGTTCTGCAGCGCTCCGCTTATCAGATACGGCTATGCCTATCTGTGCATCCTGCCTTTTGCCGCATTGGGCTTTTTGATAACCGAGACCAAACTTAACGATATACAGGCTTCAAAATATGTGTTCCCTGTTGTATTCGTAGCAATCCTATGCTTACGCTTATTTAATCTTACAAGAGACATATACAATTTCCGGACATCGCCATATTATGTCAACCAGCAGGATTACATCGACGGAGAAGCCGTTACTTACGAAGTAGACGGAACTACAATATATGTAGCCACAGACTCCGGCCAGATCGGATACTACAAGATTCCGTCAACTGTCGAAGAACGCCACGACTTCGAACTGCGAGGCGCAGACTTATCAGACGGTTTCCGACATATCAATAATTAATAAAATATGTTATAATACTCAAGTCGTAGTGACGGGCGCTGACGGAAGCGTATGAATTCAGTCGAGGCGTAGTTTTATCGAAAATGCTCTGTGCACAGGGTCAAAAATGCACGGAAGCATTTTTGAGCAGGAAGTGCACGGATGCACATTCCTGCGACCCGTCAGGAGACAGAAACCATATTGCATTTTCGTTATAAAACAGCCGAGACTGAACTGAATGAGCTTCCGTCAGCGCCCGGCACGAATACAGGAGTATGAGATGGCGAATTTAACACACGGTGACAAGATATATGTAGCGGGACACAGAGGTCTTGTGGGAAGTGCGATCGTAAGATCCCTTAAGAGAAGCGGATATGACAATATCATCGGCAGGACCCATGCGGAGCTGGACCTGACGGATCAGGCGGCAGTGAGGGCATTCTTTGAGGCCGAGAGACCTGATGTTGTGGTACTGGCTGCGGCCAAGGTTGGCGGTATCAATGCCAACCAGAGTGAGCCGGCGGAATTTGCATATCAGAACATGCAGATCCAGTGTAATGTCATCAAGTGCTGTCATGACTACAAGGTTAAGAAGCTGTTATTCTTAGGCAGTACCTGTATATATCCGAGGATGGCACCGCAGCCGATACCTGAGGATGCGCTGCTCACAGGACCGCTTGAGATCACTAACGAGGCTTATGCCATAGCCAAGATATCCGGCCTTAAGATGTGCGCATATTACAAGCAGCAGTATGGCGATGATTTCATCAGCTGTATGCCTACCAACCTCTACGGACCTTATGACAATTACGACCTTTCAGGCAGTCATGTGATGCCTGCGATGATCAGGAAATTCCATGAGGCCAAGGTAAATAATGCTCCGACCGTTGAACTCTGGGGCACGGGTTCGCCGCTCAGGGAGTTCCTGTATTCGGATGATATGGCTGATGCATGCGTATATCTTTTGGAGCATTATCAGGGTATGACTCATGTGAACATAGGTACAGGCAAGGAAGTCACCATTAAGGAACTGGCTGAGCTTGTGAAGAAGACCGTGGGTTATGAGGGTGAGATCGTCTGGAACAGCGACATGCCTGACGGAACGCCCAGGAAGCTTACGGATGTGACTAAGCTTCATGAGCTTGGATGGACACATAAGGTTGAACTTGATGAAGGCGTTAAGCTTGCATATGATTGGTTCAGGGAGAATATAGAGGAAGCAAGGGTCTGACAGCCCGGAGATCATGATATGAATTTTGCGGACTTAAGAAATGTGGCAGGCCTGCTTATTATAACAGCACTGCCATATATGTCAGGATATATGCTTAAGACCCTGTTTAACAAGAGGGAGACTGGTCAGATTGAGACATATCTGACAGGTTTCTTTCTTGTTTTTTTGATTCAGGGAGCTTATTTTTCAGTGGGAGATCTCTTCTTGGAGATATCGTTCGACGGGCTGTGCAGCGGATTTAATATCGTCATAGTGTCGATCGCTGTTCTTTTTGTCATATCGGTCATAGTGAATCTGGTGCTGGGATCGAGCAGAGACAGTGAAGACAAGTCTGTCTACAGGCAGAAGCTTAAGAAGGAAGACTGGATATTGCTTGCCATAATGCTTGCAGTGGCCGTATTTGTCTGCTTCAGGATCTTCAATATCACGGATTATCTCAGAGATGATCATATGCTTCCCACGGTACGGACCACACTCAGATCAGGAAGCATTAATGTCATCAACCCCATTATCTCAAAACCTTATGAGGCAGGTCTTATAACATCCAAGAAGTTCATCACCCTGCCCGTATACTATGCATATCTGTGCCGTACCTTCGGCTTTGATACCATTGTTTTGCTGTATATCATCATTACCCTGCAGACCGTAGCATGCACTTATTTCTCATGTATGCTGTTCATGGGTCCGGTGCTTAAGTTAAGAAGCAAGATGTATATCTACGGCATCTTCTTAGGAGCAGTCATCCTAAGCGGGGATTATTACATGCAGTCATCGGGAGCCAAGCTCCTGTGGAGCGGATATAACGGAAGCACAATAGTTCTGGCGGTGATGCTCCCGTATGTTATGTATATCACAATGAGCGGATATAATGCGGGAAGATTGAGGGTATTGGATGTACTCAGGCTGATCCTTACCTTTGTATCGTCCGTATTTATCACCGGTGTCGCTACCGGAGCTTTACTTATAGCCATTGTTGCCATGATCTCAACGGTTTGCTTTATTATCATAGGCAGAAACAGGGACGGAGAGACTGAGAAGCCTCCTGCTGTAGTGGGGGAATAGCTTATGGGTATTATCACTGAGACCATGTATACATTCTTCCAGGACAGCAAGACTGAAGGGGCATATATGCTTCTCTTTGCTCTGAGTATCGTTATCCTCTATGTGACGGACAGAGAGAAGAACAGATTCCATGTACTCTTCCCCGTCATCCTGATGCTCGGCGTGGTATGCAATCCCGTAACAGTGTGGATACTCTCGCTGATCTTCCCTGTTGTGGGTGATTATGAGCCGATCGTATCCATGATACCCCTGATCATCTATATACCTTTCGGTATCACGGAACTTATATACAGCCTCAAGTCGCGGTCCGTCAAGAGGATAGTCGCGGTGCTTCTGTTCATATATGTGGGCATATGCGGCAATTTCTTCGGCCTCTACAGCGGCAATACATCGACGGATGCCAGACGCTATGATGCGGACAAGCGAGCTGTCGTTGAGTATGTCAGAGATAATACGGAAGAGCAGGTGCTGGCCGATGAGGGGATCTTGTCCTTTATTACGGCATACGGAGACGGTGTACCCCTGCTTTACGGTCACGATATCATGCTGATCCGCAGCGACCTCGGCATAATGGACAAATATGATGAAGAACTGATAGCTCTTCACACGATGATGTGGGAGCCTGAGAAGTATATACAGGACATTGCCAAGGTGGCTAATAAACGAGGATGTGATATAATAGTAGTTAAGTGTTTTGAGGGGATAGAGGATGCTGTGGGCCCTTACAGAGAAGTGATGTCCACGGATGATTATGTTGTGTACAGGAGAATAGGCTGATGCTGCTTAGTGTGATAGTTCCGTGCCTCAACGAAGAAGACAATGTGTCATTCTTTTACGAGGAGTTCATGAAGAATGAGGCTTTCCTTAAGGAGAAAAATCTGGACTTTGAGATCATCTATGTCGATGACGGTTCCACCGACGGGACGGTCCGTGAGGTGAAGAAGCTGCATGAGACTGATCCCAGAGTCAGATTCATCTCTTTTTCCCGTAACTTCGGTAAGGAGGCCGCTATATATGCGGGCTTTAAGAAGGCTGTGGGTGACTATGTGGTGATGATGGATGCGGACCTTCAGGATCCGCCGTCGCTTCTGCCCGAGATGTTCTCATATATCGAGGAAGGATATGACTCAGTGGCCACGAGGAGAGTGAGCCGTAAGGGTGAGCCGGCGATCAGGAGCTTCTTTGCAAGAAGATTCTATAAGCTCATGAACAGGATCAGTAAGACCGACATCGTGGACGGAGCCAGAGATTACAGACTTATGACCAGACAGGTGGTGGACGCCATCTTAAGTCTCGGCGAGTACAACCGCTTCAGTAAGGGCATATTCGGCTGGGTCGGCTTTAAGACCAAGTGGGTTGAATACGAAAACGTTGAGCGGGTTAAGGGTGAGACCAAGTGGAGCTTCTGGGGACTGTTTATGTATTCCTTAGAGGGGATAATCGCATTCTCCACGGCACCTCTTGCCATAGCGTCATTCCTCGGAGTGCTCTTCTGCATACTGGCATTCATCCTTATATTGTTTATCCTGATCCGTTCGCTGTTCTGGGAAGACCCCACGAGCGGCTGGCAGTCGATGGTGTGCATCATCTCGCTTGTGAGCGGTGTCCAGTTGCTGTGTCTCGGGATACTTGGCGAGTACCTGTCCAAGACCTATCTGGAAGTCAAGAACAGACCTAAGTATCTGGTGAAGGAAGAACTGTGATGATATCTGTCATAACGCCGGTATATAACGCGACGAAGTTCATAGACGCCACGATCGAAGCCGTTCTTGCACAGGATTTCACCGACTGGGAATGGATAATGGTCGAGGACGGTTCCACGGACGGCACAAGGGAAAAATTAAGGGCGCTTAAGGATTCCGGCACTTTGGATGAACGCATACATATTGTGTTTATGGACGACAACGGGTACGGGGCCGCGGGCGGACGCAACAGAGGACTGGATGAAGCGGGCGGCAGATATATTGCTTTTCTGGATGCGGATGATATATGGAAGAGTGACAAGCTGTCGAAGCAGCTTAAGTTCATGGAAGAGAATGATGCCGCATTCTGCTTTACATCATATGAATTCGGTGATGAAGAGGCTGTCGGTACTGGTAAGTTTGTGAGAGTTCCAAGGACTCTCAGTTACAGAGAAGCTTTATCAAGGACCGTGATCTTTACCAGCACGGTCATGTTTGATACACGGAAGATAGATAAGAGTCTTCTGTATATGCCTTATATAGCGAGCGAAGATACGGCCACATGGTGGAGCATACTGCGGACCGGAGTGACCGCAGAGGGACTCGATGAGGTGCTGACTGTATATCGGAGACCGAAGAAATCCTTATCCAGCAACAAGTTCAGTGCCATCAGAAGGATCTGGGCACTCTACAGAGAAAGGGAAGGATTGGGCGTCTTAAGTTCGGCATGGTATTTTGCGGGATGGGCCGTAAGGGCCACCTTAAGAAGGATATAGAAGCAAGTGATGAATGCTAAGGAAACCATAAAGAGAACCATAATATTGTTGTGGAGTCTGTTGGGAGTAGCGATACTTACAGCGATCTATTCCTATGTATGGGTTCAGATGATACACGGAAGACTGGTGTGGCACGTGAAGCTGTATTTCAAGGGGCACCTCCTTATGATATTCGTGTATTTTGTTCTGATCTTTTTCTTTACCAGTACATTCGGAGGGCTCAAGATAGGCTACCTTAAGCCCTGGGATGTATTCTTCTCAGATATATTCGCCATCGTGATAGTAGATATAGTGAGCTATCTGCAGATATCCCTTATGGAGATCAGACTCTTCAAGGGCGATATCATGCTGTGGATGGCTTTGGCTCAGATTGCTTTCGCCGGTATATGGGTATTCTTAGGGGGCAGGCTGTACAGACTGTTCTTCCCGCCGAGGAGGCTTCTTCTCATTTACGGGGATCACCCCATAGATGATATCAGACACAAGTTCGAGACCCGTAAGGACAAGTACAGGATCGAAAGGCTCATGTATATGGGAGAGGACGAGAAGGTTCTCTACGGAGAGATGGAAAGCGAAGCTTATGACGGAGTCGTACTCTGGGATGTTCCGGCTCAGGCAAGGAATAAGATGCTTAAGTATATGTATGCAAGGAACATAAGAGTATATATGATGCCCAAGATATCTGACGTGATCATCAAAGGGTCGGATCCGCTGCATCTGTTTGATACTCCGATCTTCCTTACCAGAGAATACAATCTCAAGGTTGAGCAGAGATTTGCCAAGAGATGTATAGACATCATATTTGCGCTTATCCTGTCGATCGTACTGTCGCCGCTTATGCTGCTGACGGCCATTGCCATCAAGATATGCGACAGGGGCCCCGTACTGTATAAGCAGATAAGATGTACCGAGGGCGGAAGAGAGTTCAAGATCATGAAGTTCCGTTCCATGAGAGTGGATGCGGAGAAGGACGGAGTGGCAAGGCTTGCCACCAAGAATGATTCGCGCATCACCCCTGTGGGAAAGTTTATAAGGGCGGTAAGGATAGATGAACTCCCCCAGCTTTTCAATATACTTAAAGGAGATATGTCGTTCATTGGTCCCAGACCCGAACGTCCGGAGATCATCAGACAGTATATGGAGGAGATGCCGGAGTTTGCATTCAGGATGAGAGTCAAGGCGGGACTTGCGGGATATGCCCAGGTCTACGGCAAGTACAATACCACCCCTTATGACAAGCTCAAGCTTGACTTAAGTTATATAGAGAATTACAGCGTCTGGCTTGATCTTAAGCTCATGATGCTGACACTTAAGATACTGTTCAGCCCTGAAGCCACTGAAGGCGTAAATGCTGATCAGACTACGGCAGCTAAATCCTGAAGGCTGATCGGGAATCGAACGAACAACGGATTGAGAGGATGTGTTATGTCAACCTATAACTCCGGTGCATACGGAATAGACCTAAAGAGAATATGGAGACAGTTTATAAAGAAGGCATGGGTCATCATCACGGTGACGATCATCTGTGCCCTGATCGGTCTGCTTGCCTATGAAGCTTACAGTTATTATAAGAGCGGCAACACCGTCTATACGATCAGAAATGATTATTATATCTATCTTAACTATGCTGACTATGATAACGCACCGGACTATTACAATGCCTATACATGGGACGGGATACTGAGGGACGATCCTATAGTAGACTATGCCATTACCCTTATGCCGGGAGTAACAAAGGATCAGGTCCTTGCGTCGGTGTCGGGCGAGATCCTCGGTGATTACAGGCTGCTCACCGTGGTAGTCAAGGGTACGGATCCCGGGCTCGTACAGACGATATCGGATGCATACAAGAAGGCGCTTCCTCATTTTGCAACGCTCATCGACATGATTGTCCGTATAGATATCTGGACTGATGCAGAGATGGAAGTTGTAGATGAATATACAAGGGATGTCAATGCCGCCATCCTTGGCGGGTTGATCGGACTTGTCATAAGTGTATTCGGTCTTCTGCTTTACTATGTGATGGATGACGGGATATACACGGAGAGAGACTGGGTATCCAGATATCCGGACATACCTTATCTTGGAGAAGATGATTCTGAAGAGGACAGGATCAATACGGAGCATATACTGGGTGACAGTGAGGGAATGTATGTGTTGAATGTCTCCGATTTTGAGTTTAATAAATCAACATTTGAGCAGATGCGTTCTTCCAAGGGCGTGATCCTCAATGTCCGAAGGGGCAGAGACAAGGGCGAGATAATCGATAAGGTAGTATTCACTCTTAAGAAACAGAATGTAGAGATTAAGGGATGTCGAAGTCAGGTATGACAATACAGACGCTTGTATCGGGAGTAGAACTGAATACGGCAGTAGCTGCAGACAAGATGAATCTTCAGACGGATGCGGTTATCATCAACCAGACTGATAAGAACGGTTATGAGGAGTATGAGCATAACGGTCATAAGATAAGAGTCTACAGCTTTGCGGAGCGGGGAGTGGGCTTAAGCCGCAACAACGCTCTTATGCGTTCGGATGCAGACATCATCCTGTTTTCCGATGAGGATATAGTCTATGAGGACGGGTATGCCGACAGGATCCTTGAGGCATATGAGACATATAAGGATGCGGATATGCTCTTATTCAATGTGGAAGCATCCGAAGGGAGAGCCACATATCATACGGATAAGGTCACACGCGTCCACAGATGGAATTGCGGCAGATACCCTACCTACAGCTTCTCCTGCAGGAGAGAGAAGATAATAAGTGAGAATATCACATTCAGCCTGCTGTTCGGCGGCGGAGCAAAGTATGCCAACGGAGAGGATTCACTCTTTATCGATGAGTGTCTTCGCAAGGGACTTAAGGTATATGCGCTCCCGATGGATATAGGCAGAGAGACGGACAGACCCAGCACGTGGTTTAAGGGTTATAACGATAAGTTCTTCTATGACAGGGGAGTTCTGTACAGATATCTCTACGGCAGCCTGGCAACTGTCATGGCCTGCAGATTCATATACAAGCACAGAGGAACAATGCTTATTGAAAAGAACTTTAAGGAGGCGTTCGGCCTGATGAAGAAGGGCATAAGAGAGGCGCGGATATGATCCTGTATATCCTTATTACAGCCATCACCATAGCTTTGGCATGTTTGGTCAAGAAGGCCCCTGAGACGATCGGAGTACAGGGGACCGTATATAAGCATGAGATAAAAAGGCAGCAGGCGATCAATTCCGTCGTGATCGCTGCTATTTTTGTTGTACTCTTTTTACTGGCTGCGCTCAGGATAGAGGTGGGCAATGACTACGGCGCATATGTTGTCAACGGTCATGAAGTATACCAGCACGGCTATGTGGTGACGGAACCCGGATACAATGCCGTGGTAAGGATGCTGTATAACCTGTCCGGCAAGGAGGACTATATCCTTCTGTTTGCGGTGTTCGCCGCAGCCATAACTGCGATATTCTTAAATGCGATAAAGAATCTCAGCGACAGTTTTCTTCTGGGATTTATCATGTTCATGACTATGGGCATATACTTCAGGACCTTCAATACCGTGAGATATTACTTTGTACTGGCGATCGCCGTCTATTCACTTAAGTATGTCATCAATATCTCGAGAGAGAACCTGATAAAGTTCATCGGTCTGATCCTGTTTGCGTCTCTGTTTCATAAGAGCGTGCTGATCGTGATACCCATGTATCTCATTGCAAGACTTCCGTGGAGCAAATGGATGTATATCGCAGTCATCGCATTTGCGGCGGTCATTCCGTTTTTCTCTCATCAGATAATGGAACTGGCGCTTAAGATTTATCCGACCTACAGAGATACTTATTATGTCGAACAGCAGCATACGATATTTGAGAATCTCCCGGTGGTGGGCGGCTGCATACTTGTCATATTACTGTGCCTGATATTCTACAGGGACGGTATAAAGGACAGGGTCGACAACAAGATGTATTTCCATATGAACATAATGGCGGTTGCCATTTATATCGGCTGTTATTTCCTGCCGCTCGTTACGAGATTCGGATACTATCTTGTGACGCCGCAGATATTCCTTGTTCCGGGGATAATATGCAGCATAAAGGATCATGAGATGCGAAGAAGGATATATGCGCTCGTGTGCGTCGCCTGTGTCCTGTACTTCATGTATTTCCTTTACACCGGAGACAGAGTGGGAGTAAGAGTCCTGCCGTATAAGAGCTTTTTGTTCTATGATCGTTACTGGCTTAATCAGACGGACACATTCTGACACATGTGTCATATAGGTGATCGGATTGACTGAGAAAAAACATGCTTTTCACTTTTACATAGTCGTAGTGAGTTACAACCCCGGCGACCGCTTAAGGCGAACGCTTGAGAGCATATGCTCGCAGGACTACTGGGACTATGACGTGATCATAGAAGACAGTGAGTCGACGGACGGCAGTTTAAGCAGTCTTAAGGAAGAAGGATTCTTCGATGAACCGCGCAGACAGGAACGTATCCATATCTATTCGGAGAAGGATAGCGGAATATATGACGGAATGAACCGGGCCCTTGGCAGGATAAAGGATATAGATGATAAGCCTGCGGACGAGGCTGAGAGCTTATCCTATATACTCTTCTTAAACTGCGGGGATACGTTGCACGACAGACAGGTCCTGGGTATGATCGCAGACAGGATAACAGAAGAAGCTTATGATGACCCGTGTATTTATTACGGGGATCAGTATAACATGTTGACGGCTTCTGTCGTTTCTTCCAACAGGAAACTCAATGAATTCGGGCTCTACCGCAATGTACCCTGCCATCAGGTATGCTTCTATGATATCAGACTGTTCGATGCGAGAGGATATGACACTTCGTACAGAGTAAGAGCTGATTACGAGCATTTTTTGTATTGCATATATGAGGCAGGAGCAGAGACACGGTATGTGGACTGCATAGTGTCTGACTATGAGGGCGGAGGGTATTCCGAATCCGACGAGGGAAGAGAGATATCCGCCCGTGAGCACAGAGAGATAACGGCAAAATATATGGGCAGCAGGGCAGCGCGGTACAGGCTGAGACTAATTCTCACCGGTGCCGGACTCAGAACAAGACTTGCGGAGAGTAAGAGGTTTTCCGGGATATATAATAGGCTTAAGACATCGGTGTACAGAAGATAGGATCGGGATATAAGAAGTAGGATGAGAATTCTGTGGGTTTGCAGCACTCTTCCGCGAACAGCGGCGGAGGCTGCGGGAAGACAAGTGGATAATAAGGAAGGATGGCTTGACGGAGCTCTTGTAAGCATCTCAAATGCGGATGGATCCGGAGAAGGTCCGGCGCTTGAACTTGCCATAGCCTTCCCTTCAGATGAGGCCTATGACCGGAGTGCGGGAACGGGCCGTATGGAAGTGTCGATAGGAAGAGACATGCATGTAAGTCTCTACGGATACAGCGATGACAGAAGGACCCCGGAGATCTATGACAAAGGACTTGAGAAGGAGTTTGCCGATATCATGGCAGACTGTAGGCCGGATATCGTACATGTCTTCGGGACTGAATACGGTCATGATCTGGCTGTAGGAAGAACGGTATCGGCGCTTAAAAAGAGCGGAAGTGCCGTTAAGCTCCTTATCGGGATACAGGGGATCATCTCTGAGTGCGGCAGAGTATATGCGGATGGACTGCCCGAGAACGTCAAGCGCAACAGAACATTCAGGGACAGGATAAAGGATGACAATATCTTAAGGCAGCAGGAGAAGTTCCTCTTAAGAGGAGAGTTTGAGCTTGAGACGATAACCTATGCGACCGATATAACGGGCCGGACGGAATTTGACAGAAAATGGAGCATGGAGCATAATCCGCGCGCCGTATATCATCATATGAATGAGACCTTAAGAAGCGAATTCTATGAGGGTACATGGGACGTGACGGAATGTGACAGACATGTCATATTTATGAGTCAGGGCGACTATCCGCTTAAGGGTGTCCATAAGATATTGAGGATAATGCCTGATATAATCGCGGATTATCCTGATGCTAAGCTTATAGTGGCAGGGATGGATATAACAAAGCACGGTACCTTAAGGGACAGGATAAGGATCGGCAATTACGGCAAGTATCTTAATGAACTCATAGCGGTCAATAAGCTTAAGGACAGAGTGATATTTACGGGGCCGCTTGGCGCCGCGCAGATGAAGGATATGTATCTTAAGAGCCATGCTTATATCTGTGCCAGTTCGATAGAGAATTCGCCTAATTCCATGGGAGAAGCGATGCTTCTCGGGCTCCCTGTCATTGCAGCCCGTGTCGGCGGTATCCCTTCCATGATAGAGGATCAGACCGAAGGCCTGTTGTACGATGATGTAAGCGAGATCCCGGGTCTTCTCCATAAGATATGGGATGATGATGCATCGGCAACTCTCCTTGGTGCGGCAGGAATGAACAGAGCATACAGGACACATGATGCAGAAGCCAATCTGCACAGATTATTGGAGATATATGATGAGCTCGGTTAAGATAACCATGGTTTCCAATTATATCAATCATCATCAGATGCCTTTCTGTGAGGCTCTGTGTGAACTTAAGGGCTGTGAGTTTAAGTTTATCCAGACGATGCAGATGGAGCAGAAGAGGATAGATATGGGCTGGTATCTTGATCCGCATACCATATCTTATGTGCTGACATCCTATGAGAATCCCGATGAGGCTGAAGAAGCGGTCATGTCGGCGGACATCCTCTTAATAGGCTGGATGGAGGATGAGAGTCTGGTAAGACCGGCACTTGAGAGAGTTCGTAAGAACAAGGATAAGAAGAGTGAACACAGGCAGCTCATTATCCGTATAAGCGAGCGGCTCTACAGGGAAGGACAGTGGAAGGTGATCTCTCCCAAGGGACTTATACGCAAGTACAGAGATCATATAAGATATCGTAAGTCCGATGTGTTCCTGCTTTGCAACGGGGCTTATGTGGCATCGGACTATGATCTTATCGGTGCATATAGAGGTAAGATGTTCAAGTTCGGTTATTTTCCCAGAAGCCGACTATACTATGATGAGAGCAGCCTCTGGAACAATAAGCCGTCGCTTAAGCGTGCCGACATACCGCACGCTGAAGAACTGCCGGGTGAGGTGCCCGTTGTCACGGATAATGAGATTAAGATCATCTGGGCCGGAAGGTTCATGCCCCTTAAGCATCCGGAATATATGGTGAGGTTAGCTTCAGACCTTGTGAGAAGAGGTTACAGATTCCATCTGGACATGATAGGTTCCGGAGAGATGGAAGAGGATCTCAAGGCATATATAAGGGATGAGATGATAGAGGACTATGTGACATTCCACGGATTTGTGGCTCCTGATAAAGTGCGGTTCCTTATGGAGAGAAGCCATATCCATGTGTTTACGAGCAATTTCCTTGAGGGCTGGGGAGCCGTAGTCAATGAAGGCATGAATGCCGGCTGTGCTGAGGTGGCAAGCCGTAATGCAGGTGTATCCCTTTTCCTTATCGATCATGAGCGTAACGGTCTTATCTATAATGATGACAGTTATGAAGATATGCTCGCACAGGTCATTAAGCTGTTTGAGAATCCTGAACTCATCGAAAAGTATGGTAAGGAAGCATACTGTACGATCTCGACTTTGTGGAACGCCACGGTGGCTGCGGAGAGGCTGTTTGAGTTCTATGAGGGATATCTGGAAGGAAATATAGTTATACCCGAGGAGGGACCGTTCTCCAAGGCTGAGATCATCAAGCCCGGATTCTGGGCGACAGGCAGACTCGGAGAATAGAGCGGGATAAGGATGGCAGATAAGAAAGTATCGATCATAATACCAATCTATAATATAGAGCGCGATATACTCACTAAGTGCGTGGAATCCGTAGTATCTCAGGATCATGAAGATCTGGAGATAATACTTGTGGATGACGGATCTACGGACGGCACGGGTAAAGTGTGCGATGAACTTGCGGAAAAATTCGGTAAAGGCGGATCGTCTGATTCAGGCAGAGACATAAAGGTCATACATAAGATAAACGGCGGATCATCAAGTGCCAGAAATGCGGGTATCGATGCATCGACCGGAGACTATATAGGATTTGTGGACAGTGATGACTATGTGGACAGTGACTTTGTCTCACAGATGATATCTGCCATCGAGAGATATGACATACCAATGGCGCAGATATCGAGAGATGAGATCGATGCAGACGGCAGCAGGCTGCCTGATGTATGCATCCCGCCCGAATCGGAGAAGATGATCACGTCTGAGGAACAGTTAAGAGAACTGCTCCTTCACAGAGGAGACTGCAGCTTCTGTACCCGCCTTACGGACAGAAGACTCTTTGAAGGACGGAGGTTCCCGGAGGGTAAGCTTAACGAGGATTTCTTTCTGCTCATACAGATGCTGCCTGATATAGAGAAGTATGTGATACTGCCCGCGCAGGCATATCATGTGTATTATCGCATAGGCAGCAATTCAAGGAGCGGCGATAAAGATGTGTTCAGATCTGTATATAAGGATATAGTTGATAATGCCGATGCCGCAGAGAGACTCGTCGCTGAGAGATATCCGGGACTAAAGGAAGAGGCAGCCAGATTTGGAGCATATCAGAGACTGGATTATCTTCTGCATATTCCGGTATCCATGATGACCGGAGACAATGAGTTCTACATGAATGTTGTCGGATATCTGAGGGATAACCGCAGACATTTTATGAGAAACAGATATCTGACGGGTAAGAACAAACTGTATCTTGCGCTGCTTTGCACAGCACCGCTGCAGGTAAGGAAGATACACAGAAAGATAAAAGGATTTGACAGGCAGTAATGGACTCGTTATATATAATCATTCCCGCATATAATGAAGCGGAGAATATAGGAAACGTAATAGAAGAATGGTATCCGGTCATAGAACATCATGACGGAGAAGGAAGATCCAAACTTGTTATAATGGATGACGGAAGCCGGGATGATACTCTCAAGATCGTCAAGGGTTATGTGGCGAGGCTTGATAAGCTTGAAGTGATCACCAGGGAGAATTCGGGTCACGGAGCAAGCATCTGGTTCGGATATCAGTATGCTGTCGAAAGCGGAGCGGATTACATATTCCAGACTGATTCTGACGGACAGACATCCGCATCGGAATTTCCGGGATTCTGGAGCGACAGACATGACAGTGATGTCATAATCGGAGACAGGAGGAACAGGCAGGACGGTCCGTCACGAAAGTTTGTCTCATGGGGCCTTCGGACTCTTATCGGTATTATATTCAAGGTCAGGGTGTCGGACGTGAACACTCCCTACAGGCTTATGAGCAGACAGGCTCTGGAGACGGCATTTAAGTATATTCCCAAGGAATATGCCCTTACAAATGCTGCGCTGACAGCGGTGTTCGCCTCCATGGCAGAAGGTTACGCGGGAGAAGAGAACAGGATCAGCCTTTCTTTTAAGCCGATCACGTTTAAGCCCAGACAGGGAGGAAAAAACAGTATAAATCTTATAAAGATCGCAGGATTGGGGTTCAAAGCCATAGGCGAATTAAGAGGCATAAAGAGACAACTATCATAATGAACAATGACAATCTCAATAAGAAACTGAATATCGCACACATTGTCGTGTCATTCATCATGGCAGGTGTCCTGTATGTATTGATTTTAGGAGTATGCGGCATCGCTCCGTTCGGTGACAATACATATCTTGCATATGACATGAAGCGGCAGTATGTGGATTACTATGCATATTACAGGACCATTCTGTCCGGTGAGAATAATATATTCTATTCATTCAGTACGGCACTTGGATCGGGTCTTATCGGATTCTTTACTTATTACCTTACGAGTCCCTTCCTTATCCTGACCATATTATTCCCTGTGGATAAGATGCCTTTAGCAGTCACTCTTATCATAGGACTTAAGCTTGCATCAGCTTCCGCCACGTGTGACATGATGCTTCAGAAGATATGCGGCAAGAGTACCTATATATGCACGATGGCTTATGCATTCTGTGCATATATGATGTCCAATGCCATGAACATGATGTGGCTGGATGTCATCATTATGCTCCCGATAGTATTGATAATGACAGAGAAACTTCTTCACGAGAACAAGCTCTTCGGATATACGGTGTCCATAGCACTGATCCTGTATCTTAACTATTACATTTCATATATGGTTCTTATCTTTGTGGCGCTCTGGTCTTTGGTAAGGCTCTGGACTGTACGCAGCAAGGAACCCCAGGAGGCCATTCTCAGGCTTGGGCTTGCTACCGGAGCAGGCATAGGGATTGATGCATTTTTCCTCTTACCCACATTCTTAGAGCTAAGGAACAGTCCCAAGGAAGTATCTTTGGGAGCTATTGCCCTGGAAGGAAGAGATCTTTATCCCGGGCAGCTGTTCGTCAAGTTTATGAACCTGTCCTTTGACAGCAAGGAAGTATACTGGGGAGGACCGCAGCTGTTCTGCGGACTTCTTATCCTTATGCTGGGGCTGTCTTTTTACTTCAATAAGAAGATAGGTATCAGAGAAAAGGTATCAATGGGAATTATGATGCTTGTCATGCTGGTATCTTTTACTTTTGACAGTATCAATATCCTGTGGCATGCAGCAATGGAACCGTCGGGATATCCGTACAGACAGGCGTTTATCTTTGTATTGCTCCTGGTGATCTGTGCCTGCAGGTCCTTATCGGAGCCGGACGGCATCACTGCAGGAGGCACGGTATCCGTTGCCGTTCTGACAGCCGTTATAATGATATTTGCATTTACTTCCGGAGAAGAATATATCGATACAAGGTTCGTGATCATCAATACCGCGGAAGCGGCAGCGGGGTATATTCTGTTTGTTCTGATCATGCACTCGCGTAAAAGGGCAATATGTCTGCTGGCCGGACTGGCTGCGATAATATTTGTCACAGGCGAGCTGGGACTTAACGGAGTATATATTTACAGGATCGAATCATTGCAGGGAGAGAGCGCGTCCGGTTTTGCCGATACCATAGACACCAAGAAAGCGGCCGTATCCGGGATAAAAGCCATGGATTCCACGTTCTGCAGAATGGATGATCTGTCACCGAGACAGCAGAATGATTCCATGATGCATGATTACAGAGGTGTCACCCATTACAGTTCTGCGGGACTCACATATGTAAGAAGCTTCCTTCAGAGACTGGGATACAATGATGACAGCCTTTATACGGATTACGGTCATGACAATACTGAGACTGCAGATTCCATTCTGGGTGTAAGATACCTTATATCGGACGGACAATATGATATGCATAAGGATTACGAACTTGTCTCAGAAGGCAGGGAAGATATATACAGGAATCCTTATGCGCTTCCTGTGGGTATCGGTGTATACAGAGAGATGAGCGGTGAGGCCATGGATCCGTTCTCTCTGCAGGAGGATATGTACGGAAGGCTTGTGGGAGAACCCGTGGATATATTCATCCCCGCCGATGTGCAGCTCATCGAGAGTGATAACAGCAGGCCTGTCAGACAGTACAGTGTCATTACACAGGCCGATGGAGAACTGTATTTCTATATGTCAGATCTTATCGGGACGCACAGCAATCTGGAGATATTCTACAACGGAGAGTTCTACAGCTATTACGGCAATGATTCCTGCCTTAAGGTCCTTAACCTGGGTTATTATCATAAAGGTGATTATATGATGATCGATGTGATCGCCAATGACTCCGGAGAATTTGGGGAAGGTCTGTTCATGACAGAAGATACAGCGGCACTTGCCGATGCATATAACAGGACATTGTCCAGACATGCCGCGGTAGAGCGAATAAGTGCATCGCGCCTTGCAATGACTCTTGACAGTGCTTATACTGTAGGGGATGGTATGAGCGGAAATGTTGGCGTTTTTACCACCATTCCTTATCAGAAGGGGTGGAAGGTCAAGGTGGCCGGAGTCAGGGTGGAACCTACAGAAGTGTATGATTCTCTTATGTATATACCGGTCACGGAGGCATTGCAGATCAAGGAACTCGAACCCAATGAGGATGTGAGGATCGAGCTGGAATTCGTGCCGGAAGGCTTTACCGTCGGAGTTATCGTCAGTGTTCTTACCCTTGCGGTCATCATTCTCATGGCATCCATACGAAGAGGTGAAGCCAGCTTTTTCGGAGAGGATGAAGATGAGTCGGATGATTCTTACTTCCCCTTAGAAGGATCTGACGGACAGGATATTTTATCGCATGACTCCGGTGTGACCGGAATAACTCCGGGGGACGCCGACAGTATGAGTCAGTGAGTTTTGAAAGGCAGAATATGATCAGAAATAACTTACACGGTTCAATAATAATCACATACAGATGCAACGCGCATTGTAATATGTGTGACTGCTTCAAGGACCCCACAAGGCCTGAAGAAGAGATTGATCTTGAGACTCTTGAGAAACTTCCCGATATGGCATTTACCAATATCACGGGCGGAGAACCGTTTATCAGAAAGGATATACAGGACATTGTGGAACTCCTGTATAAGAAGACTCCCAGGATAGTCGTTTCGACCAACGGCTATTTTACGGACAGGATAATAGAACTGTGCGAGAAGTATCCGGAGATCGGTATCAGGATATCCATCGAGGGCTTAGAAGAGACCAATAATGCGATAAGAGGCCTGCCTGACGGGTTTAACAGAGGCTATGGAACTCTTAAGAAGCTTGTGGAGATGGGGCACAAGGATGTAGGCTTCGGAATGACGGTTCAGGATATGAACTGTGAAGATCTTGTTCCGCTCTATCATATGTCCTGTGAGCTCGGTATGGAGTTTGCCACAGCGACTCTCCATAACAGCTTCTACTTCCGCAAGACGGATAATAAGATAGATGATAAGTATAAGGTGTCGAAGGCTTTTGAGGAACTCATCAATGAACTCCTTCAGAGCAAGAGTCCCAAGAAATGGGGAAGAGCATATTTCAATCACGGCCTTATCAATTATATCTACGGTCAGCCGAGATTGCTGCCGTGTGAGATGGGAAGCAACGGATTCTTCTTAGACCCCTACGGCAATGTACTTCCGTGCAACGGTTCCACGGAGAAGATGTCCATGGGTAATCTGCATGATAATACCTGGGATGAGATATGGAACGGTGAACAGGCTGCCAAGGTCAGGGAACAGGTTAAGCACTGTGAGAAGAACTGCTGGATGATAGGCTCGGTATCACCTGCCATGAAGCAGAGGATTTGGGTACCCGGCTGGTGGGTCATTAAGCATAAGATATTTAAAGGCGGACATTACAGTTTAAGCGAGAATAAGTTTATCGAGCAAAAAAACTGACATTGTGGTAAAATGTCCGTTGTAGACCCAACGGATACGTAATGATACAAGATATAACCAAACGAAACGGAGAGAAGAGATGTTAAATGATAAGACCATACTGGTGACGGGCGGAACAGGATCTTTCGGAAAGTGCTTCACCAAATATGTGCTGACGCATTACAATCCTAAGAAGATAATCATTTATTCGAGAGATGAATATAAGCAGTTCGTCATGCAGAATGACATGAAGGAATATGCAGACAAGCTCAGATTTTTTATCGGAGATGTCAGAGACAGGGACAGACTCTCAAGAGCTCTTAAGGGTGTTGATTATGTGGTACATGCGGCAGCACTTAAGCAGGTACCCGCATGTGAGTACAATCCCAATGAAGCGATCAAGACCAATATACACGGAGCAATGAACGTCATAGATGCATCACTTGATTCGGGATCTGTACGTAAGGTAGTAGCGCTGTCAACGGACAAGGCGGTCAACCCCGTCAACTTATACGGCGGTACGAAACTGGTGTCCGACAAGCTCTTCATAGCAGCCAATGCTTACAGCGGAATGAATGACATCAATTTTTCCATAGTAAGATACGGCAACGTGGCAGGCAGCAGAGGCTCGGTGATACCGTTCTTCAATAATATTATCAAAAACGGCGGCAAGGAACTTCCTATCACGGATTATCGAATGACCAGGTTCTGGATCAGCTTGACCCAGGGAGTGGAGCTTGTTATCAAGGCTCTGGCCGAAGCAAGAGGCGGCGAGACATTCATAAGCAAGATACCTTCATTTAAGATAACTGACCTGGCCGAAGCTATGCTTCCCGGATGTGAGATGCCGGAAGTCGGGATCAGAGAGGGTGAGAAGCTTCACGAGATCATGGTGACCGTAGAAGATTCGCTTACGACATACGAGTATGATAAGCATTTTATCGTATATCCTCAGATGACATGGAATGACAGGCAGCTGCCGATTCCCGGCGGCAAGCCCGTGGAGCAGGGATTCTCCTACAGCTCGGGCAACAACACCGAGTGGCTTACGGTTGAGCAGATAAGAGAACTGCTTAAGGATGTGGAACTGGAGAAGTAAGAATAAGCTGCCAAGCGCCTGCGATGCAGGCGTTTGTTTATTTGGAGATCAGATATATGACCGACAGGAAACTGACCGACTTTCACGCGGATGATTACGGTCTGTCCATGAACAATTCCATAAGGATCATGCAGCTTCTTGATGAGGGAAGGCTTGACAGCATAAGCATCATCCCCAATATGAGCTCGTATAAGGAATGTATGGAGTATCTTAACCTTAAGTGGGATTTGCTTGGGGCCAAGCCTCTTATATCAGTCCATCTTAATATCGCGGACGGTTTCTCGCTTTCTGAGATCGATGATCCGCTGTTCACTAAGACGATAGAGACTGCTGACGGAGAGAAGAAAGTCTTCCATACTCCGTGGGGACGTCTCTTTATATGCTCCTTCATTCCGGGACGGCGAAAGAAGATAAGAGAAGAACTGACTGAGGAGTTTGCGCTCCAGATACGCAAAGTCTGGGATGATCTTCCGGAGGGAACCAATTCTCCGGACGGAAGCAGGACTTTGCTTCGTCTTGACAGTCATACCCATACACATATGATCCCTGTGGTATTTGACGCCATGATGGATGCAGTGGAAAAAATCGGGGCGGCTGACAGGCTGGCGTTTGTAAGGGTATCGAGAGAGCCGGGCGGACCGTTTAAGCAGATAAGAGGTACATATCCGAAGATAAACAGGCTTAAAAATATGATACTTAACCTGCTGTCACGCAGAGCGGAACATATACTTGATAAAAAGGGAATATCCTATGGATTGCTGTGGGGGCTTATCATGAGCGGCAGGATGGACAGAGAGAGGGTTGAGAAGCTTCTGCCGCAGATGGTATCCATAGCGGAAAGCTCCGGCAAGACGTTGGAGATCCTGTCACATCCGGGCATAGTGCTCTTATCCGAACGATATCCGGAGTTTGGGGCGGATGATATGGAATTTGTATATTCGTCCAACAGAGACACAGAATACGATATGGTTAAAAATGCGGCAAGAGCTTAGCTCCTGCCGCATTGTCATTATCAGTCGGTATGTGATCATATGCCGGTCCGTAAGATCACTTCTGATCTTCGATTATATATCTCGGTCTGTTCTTAAGTTCCGTATACATCTTGGCTATATATATTGCGATAACTCCGAGTGAGAGCATGATGCCTCCGGTACACAGGGTTATGAGGATGACAAGTGAAGGATAGCCGCTTACTGCGATCCCTTCAAAATATGTTATGATCGCATCGACTCCCAGATAGAGACCTACTAACAGTATGACGATACCGGTGAGTCCTATGATGTAGAGCGGAGCATAGGTAAATGATGTCATGTTGCTTATGGCATAGGAGAAGAGCGATCTGCCGGTCCATTTGCCGGTACCGCCGGATCTCTCCGCTACTTCAAACTCAACTTTGTCAGAATCGAATCCTACCCAGTAGGTAAGAGCTCTGAAGAATGTGGCCTTCTCCGAGAGACTGTTCAATACATCCACGACCTTACGGTCCATGAGCTTAAAATCCGACGAATCAGCCATATCGAAACCGGTCATACGGCACATAAGGCTGTAGAACAGACGTGACATAAATCTGTGCGAATGTCTCTCTCTGCCGCGGTCGGACTTAACCCCCTCGATGATGGCCTTGCCTGACTCCCACTTCTCGATCATCTTCTCTATGACAGCCGGAGGATGCTGAAGATCGGCATCCATGACTACCACGGCATCACCGGTCGCCTGCTTAAGACCGCAGAATATCGCAGCTTCCTTGCCGAAGTTCCTGGAGAATGAAGTGTAGTGTACACACGGATCGCCCTTACTGAGCTGCTCAATCATGCTGCGTGTATTGTCGGATGATCCGTCATTGATGAATATGAGCTCAAGTTCATATCGGTCGGATATCCGGCTGCCTTCCCAGAGGCTCTTTACGGCATTATGATATTTGTCTATTGTGGCTTCCTCGTTATAGCACGGTACCACTATGGAAATCGTCTTCATGATCATTCCCTGAAATTGATGATAAAAGCTGTACTGCTTCCATGTCCGATTCTGTGTATCGCTCAGCACTCTCTATATTAGCACATCGCAATTCTTTTTTCACTAAAAATGTGGTATACTGACATGAAGTATGCATGTATATAAAAGGATCGAAGAATTATGAACAAACCGGCGATAGAGGGTGGTACACCCGTAAGAGACAGTAAGCTGTATTACGGTCATCAGTTTCTGGATGAAGCGGACTACAGAGCGGTTGAAGCCGTGCTTAAGTCCGACTTCCTGACCTGCGGGCCAAAGATAACGGAACTGGAAGAGAAGTTATGTAAACTTACAGGAGCAAAACATGCCGTTGTTTGCAGTAACGGTACGGCGGCTCTTCATATTGCGGCTATGGCAGCAGGCCTGGGTGAGGGAGATGAGCTTATCACAACTCCCATAACATTCGCGGCAAGCGCCAACTGTGCGCTCTATGTGGGTGCCAGACCCGTATTTGCAGACATAGATCCCGAGACATACAATATAGATCCCGAATCGATCAGAGCTCATATAACGGATAAGACCAGGGCCATAGTTGCAGTGGATTATACCGGGCAGGCGTGTGACTGGGACAGGATAAATGCCATAGCCAAGGAGCATAAGCTTATAACCATCGAGGATGCGGCTCATTCCATAGGGACCATATATGACGGCAGACCTGTGGGAACACTGGCGGATATGACGACATTCTCATTCCATCCGGTGAAGACCGTAACAGGCGGAGAAGGCGGAGCCGTGCTCACGGACAGCGATGAACTCTATAAGAAGCTGACACTCTACAGGTCTCACGGTATCACCAGAGATCAGAGCCTTATGGAGAATGAGTCTGACGGCCCCTGGTATTATGAGGAAGTTGCTCTCGGATATAATTACAGAATGACGGATATACAGGCGGGGCTTCTAATCAGCCAGCTTGATAAGCTTGAGATGTTCAAGGCCCGCCGCAAGGAGCTTGTGGCGAGATATGATGAAGCCTTCAATGTGATGGATGGGATAACAGTTCAGAAGGAGATCGGCAAGTCCGATACCTGCAGACATCTCTATATACTGAGGCTTGACAGCAAGAAGCTCAGAGTGGACAGAAGGCAATTCTTTGATGCCATGGGTGCGGAAGGTATATGCTGCAATGTACATTACATACCCGTATATTACTTCCCTCACTATAAGAGACTCGGTTATGAGAAGGGCTTATGCCCCAATGCCGAAGCCCTGTATGAAGAGATGATGTCACTGCCGTTATATTACGGATTGAGTGATGAGGAACAGGATGATGTGATAAGTGCAGTGAGGAAGCTTATCGCCTATTATCACATATAGTCAAGCCTGCATCGGTCTGTTATATATCAGGCACGATGGGCGAATCCGGACTTACGGATACTGACCGGAGTTAACAGAATGGATAAGAACACATACATAGACGGTTTCGTGACAAAGTGCAGGGAACTCGGTATTGATAAGGGTGACATCATATATGTTTCTTCCGATGTGACCCGCCTTACAATGGATGCGATAAGAGAATGCTCTCTAAAGGGCAGGAGCGGAAGGGACGGATTCTTTGATTCCCTGATCGATGCGCTTCAGCACCTGGTCGGGGAGGAGGGAACGCTTCTCTTTCCGGTATTTACATGGAGCTTCTGCAGAGGCATACCGTATGATGTGAAAAAGACTCAGGGTGAAGTCGGAGCGCTCGGCAATTGGGTCCTTAATAACAGGGAAGATTTCCGCCGTACCGAACACCCTCTGTATTCGTTCATGGTATGGGGGCATGATGCGGATAAGCTCATCTCCATGCACAACCTGACAGCATGGGGTGATGATTCGCCCTTTGCCTATCTTCTGAATGAGCACGGCAAGAATCTTCTCATAGACATTTCTCTTGAGGGCTGCTTTACATTTGCTCATTTTGTCGAAGAGAGCATCGGCATTCCCGTAAGATACTACAAGGACTTTACGGGCGAATATGTGAGTGCGGACGGAGTGAGCGAGACAAGAACATATACGATGTTCGTAAGAGATCTCGACATAGAATCGAGACAGGTGACACCGGATGACTGTCTTGTAAGAGACGGAGCAGCACGCATGACCGACTATAGAGGGATTGAACTGCAGGTTGTGGATCTTAACGCTTCTTATCCGTTCATAGAGAAGAACTTCAAGGAGAATAACGGCGACGAATGGTATGACTTCATGGGTTATACCATCGACTGGGCGGCAGGACAGACCCACCCGGACGAGACCCGCATATATAAGAGGAGATAATGAGCAATAATCTGACTGATGAGAGAATAGAGACCCTGACGAAAGAGTACGGAACACCGTTGTACATATATGACAGGAGTGTCATAAGTGACAACAGCCGATCACTTAAGGATGCCATATATCCGGGAGCAACGCTGTGTTATGCCATGAAGTGCAATCCGCTCGTCGGGATATGTAAGGCTTTCAGGGAAGAAGGCTTAGACATAGAGACGGCTTCAATGGGCGAGATAGTGGCAGCACTCGAGGCGGGATACAGTCCCGACAGGATCATCTTCACCAGTCCGGGTAAGACTGAGGAAGAGATCGAGTTTGCGGTAGATAAAGGACTTAAGGTCATAAATGTTGATTCTCTGTATGAAGCAGGGATTGTCGATTCGGCAGCAGGACGAAAGGGTAAGAAGGCAAGGATAGCCGTAAGGATCAATCCTTCACAGTGCTATTCCAATGCCAAGATCAAGATGACAGGCATCCCTTCGCAGTTCGGCGCGGAAGAGGAAGAACTTGATAAGGAGTTCTTCGACGGCATAAAGAGTCTGTCCAACATCGAGTTCATGGGTTTCCAGATATATATGGGAACTCAGATGCTAAAGGTGGAGGATATAACGGGCAATACGGAATACGCCATGAACCTGGCGATCAGACTCTCTGAGGAGTATGACATTGAACTCAGATATCTTAACTGCGGCGGCGGATTCGGAGTTAAGTATTTTAAAAATGAAGAGCCTCTGGATATGCAGGCTCTCAAGAGCGGGATGCTTAAACTGTACGACCGCATGCATGATAAGCTTAAGGATACAGAGATCGTCTTCGAGAGCGGAAGATATCTGATGGCAACTGCCGGAGTCATGGTAACGAAGGTTCTGTACAGAAAGGATTCCAAGGGACAGAGATTCCTTATTTGTGACGGAGGCTCTAACTTCCATTCATCGGCAGCCTTCCTGGGCAGATTTGTCCGTAACAACTTTCCGTTAAGAGTTATCAGGCACGGTGGTCCGGGCGATGATATAGAGACTACAGTATGCGGACCGTTATGTACGAGTCTGGATGTGATCGGTCAGAAGGTGATGCTCGACGAGAATACGGATGTCGGTGATCTTGTGGTGATAGAACAGTCCGGAGCTTACGGCTATACATACAGTCCTTCTCTTTTCTTAAGTCATGAATCGGTTGCCGAGATCCTCACGGACGGCGACGGAGCCCGCATTTTAAGACGCAGAGGAGAAGCAGCGGACTTCCTTAAGATGCAGGAGTACTGAACGGACTTAAAAGCCTCAGGATAGAATGACAGCAACAGGATGATGGTCACGGATATGGTTTTTGATCTTCTTAAGCATATAAGAGAAAATGATGAATATACGGTTATATGGCTCTTCAACATCGGAGTTGAGAAGTACTGGAACAGTGATGTTTTCACCGTTAAGAGCGCAGGAGATGACACGGTTGTCGCTCATATGGAAGAGATGAACCTGCTTATCACAAGGGAGCAGGATATCCTTATACTGCGGGATGAGCCGGACGGGGCATATCTGGATCAGATGCGTTCATTCGGCGCAGAGATCCCGACTATAGTATGTCCGACAGTTAAGGATGATAACAGGAGCATCTCTGAGATCGTACTGGAAGACAAGGATCTTCAGGACAGGATCAGGACACTCATCAAGGACAGGGATAATGTGGTATTCGTTCCGTACGGAGTATCGTCCCTTGAAGAGAAAATAGGAAGTATACTGGATGTACCGATATTCGGACCTTCTTCGTCGGATGCAATGAAGGTCAATGACAAGGTATATTCCAGAAAGTTTGCAGAAGAGCACGGCTTCAGAGTTCCGGAGGGCCGGGTGTGTACAGGCTATGATGAACTGTGTGGGGCAGCGGCTGAGTATCTTGAGAGATTCGGCAGGATAATAATCAAAGAACCTCACGGAGCATCAGGTAAGGGACTCTGGGTTGTAGAGACTGCGGCCAAGCTTAAGAGCACGCTGCTCATCATAAAGAGGTTCTATGATATCTCTGTTGACAGGGAATGGCTGGTAGAGCAGTGGTGCGACAAGCTGACTGACTTAAACTACCAGATATATGTGGGCGGAACGGATGATGAACCTCAGATAGAGGTATTCTCAGTCAAGGAACAGAGAGTGAACGGTACGGTATATACGGGATCCGTGATACCTCCTTCATTCGATGAGAGCATCATGCGTGAATGCACGGAATGCGGTGAGATCATAGGCAGAGACCTCCATGCACAGGGATACCGGGGAATACTCGGAATCGATGCCATGATCTTAAGCGACGGTAAGCTGATCCCCATAGTGGAGATCAACGGACGGTTCACGCTTTCGACATATCTGTCATTTATCCCGAGCAGATGCAGAGGCGTGACAGACAAGATATTTGCATCATACAGGAGGATCAGGTTAGGACCCGGTGACAGTTATGCATCTGCCGTTAAGAAGCTGTCAGATGCCGGGATAGCATATGAAGGCCGGGACGGGGTGTTCGTCTACACGTCCGAGACCATCAGGGCTGAGAGAGTTGGTGAGTACGGCAGGTTTTTCACACTGTGCCTCGGTAAGGACGAGCACAGAACAGATGAATTCTCAGATAAGTGTAAAGAAGCGATCGAGTAGAAAGGTGGGGTTATGATGGAAGAGAAGATCAAAGAGATAGTAGTGACAGTGCTTGAGTTATCCCAGGATGATGCTGACATGATCGATGAGGATACGGATCTTACGGAGTACGGTCTTGATTCCATGACATGCGTGGAAGTGGTCGTGAATCTGGAAGAAGAATTCGGGATAACCGTGGATGAAGAGGATCTGCTGGTGGAGAACATGTCTACCATCGCAGGTATCAAGGATCTGGTGGAGAAGTACGAGGACTGACAGAGTCTTCAGACTTATGCGTGATGCAGATAAGGAAGGATAATGAGCGATGGTTTTGAAGCCGGACGAAGGATGTATCGCCTGGCAGAAAAGATTTTTCCGTATACGAGGAGTATAACCGGCGAAGGAGTAAGGCAGACTCTTAAGGATCTGGCTGACTATATCGCGCCGGCGGGAGCAGAGCTTAAGATAAGCGCCGTGCCGTCAGGTACGCAGGTCTTCGACTGGACCGTTCCCAAGGAGTGGAAGATAAGGGAAGCTTATATCGAGAATGAGGCCGGTGAGCACATAATCGATATGAAGGATAACAACCTCCATGTGCTGGGTTATTCGGTTCCCGTGGATGAATGGGTGGATCTTAACGAACTCAAGGAACATATCTATGTCGAGGATGGACAGCCGGATGTGATCCCCTATGTGACTTCGTACTATAAGGAGAGATACGGCTTCTGCATGAGTAAAAACATGCGCGATTCGCTTCCCGAAGGACGCTATCATATGTATATCGACAGCGAACTGTTTGACGGCGTGTTAAACTATGCGGAGACAGTTATAAAGGGAGAGACGGATGAGGAGATACTCTTCTCCACATACTTCTGCCATCCCTCAATGGCTGATAATGAGTGTTCCGGACCGGCGCTTGCGGCAGAACTCATAACGACGCTTGCGGCAGCAAAGAAGCTTAGGTATACTTACAGGTTTGTGTTCGTGCCTGAGACAATAGGGTCAATTACATACTTAAGTCAGGATGATCACGTGCCTTATTTTAAGGAGCATGTGAAAGCGGGATTTGTACTGTCCTGTGTGGGAGACGATCTTGATTATTCCATGGTGGAGTCGAGATACGGCGACACATATGCTGACAGGGTCCTTGGGAATGTGCTTAAGTATAAGGATAAGCATACGATATATGATTTCCATGAGAGGGGATCTGATGAGAGACAGTATAATGCTCCGGGAGTCGATCTGCCGGTAGTATGCTTCTGCAGATCCAAGTTCGGAGAGTTTCCGGAGTACCATACATCCGCTGACAATATGACATTTGTGTCAGTAGAAGGATTCCAGGGTGCATATGATGCGATGGTCGAAGTCATAGAGATATTGGAGAAGAATGCGTATTACAGGGTTAAGGTCCTGTGCGAACCGCAGCTGGGCAAGAGAGGACTTTACTCCGATATAAGCCGCAAGGGTTCTTATGACGGTATAATGGTACAGAGAGATGTCCTGTCATATGCAGACGGCCGTAACGATCTCCTTGACTTAAGTGAGCGCATCGGCGTTCCCGTATCGGAGATTACGGACATAGTCGACAGATTGGTCGAGAATGATCTGCTGGAGAAGGTCGATGGTTCTCAGGTCGGATGACAGTATATATTACGAAGTGAAGGGTATAAGAAGTGTTCAGTCATAACATTAAGATCGGTGACAAATATATAGGTGATGATCATCCTGCCATGATCGTGGCAGAACTGTCGGGCAATCATAACGGCAGCTTCGACAGAGCCGTTGAGATAATCCATGCTGCGGCAGAGGCAGGCGCGGATGCTGTCAAGCTGCAGACATACACGGCGGATACGATCACGATAGACTGTGATAAGCCGTGGTTCCGTACATCGGATTCCAACATGTGGGCGGGCAGAACCCTCTATGATCTCTATAAGGAGGCCTACACCCCCTGGGAGTGGCAGCCACGTCTTAAGGAAGAGGCAGAGAAGCTCGGGCTCATATGCTTCTCATCTCCCTTCGATCCCACCTCCGTGGATTTCCTCGAAGAGATGAACGTGCCGGCTTATAAGATCGCTAGCTATGAGATCAATGATATCCCTCTTATCCGTAAGGTGGCTGCACTGCATAAGCCCGTCATATTCGCCACGGGCATAGCTTATGAAGAGGATATACAGAGAGCGCTTGTGACTTGTCTGGATGAGGGTAATGATCAGGCCATACTGCTTAAGTGCGTGAGTTCTTATCCGACACCCTATGATCAGGTCAACTTAAGAGTCATGAAGACACTGGCTTCAGAGCACGGGTGTCTCGTAGGACTGTCGGATCATACTCCCGGATCGGTGGTTCCGATCGGAAGCATAGTCATGGGAGGCAAGATGATAGAGAAGCACCTGACACTTGATAAGAGTGCGGGAGGAGTGGATGATGCATTCTCGATGGAGCCGACTGAATTCGCAGCCATGGTCAGAGATGTCCGCATCATGGAGCAGGCTTTGGGTTCCGATGTTTATAAGCTGACAGACAAGCAGAAGGAAGAGCATAAGGGAAGCCGTTCTCTTTTTGCTGTAGCGGATATCCGCGCCGGTGAGATCATCACTGAGGACAATGTAAGATCGATAAGGCCCGGGATCGGAATGCATACAATGCATTATGATGAGATACTCGGACGACCGGCGACCCGTGACATAGAGAAGGGAACACCTATCTCACCTGATATGATAGACGGCGTTAAGTGGGATGAGTTATTGTATGGCGGAGCGGCCTCACCTGACGCCAAATGGGGTGAATAACAGTTCAGTGAACTGTTATTCCCACCGGCAGACTTGGGTGAATGGTTATTCCCACCGGCAGATTAGAGAGTTTACATATTCGTATGATCGGTATCAGAGTTGATTCCAACAGCATAATAGCCACAGGTCACATGATGAGATGCATCACGATAGCGGGACAGCTTCGAAGCATCGGAGAATCCGTGACCTTTTTTATTGCAGACAGAGAGTCTGAGAGACTGTTGCGCAAAAACATGAGCGACTTACCCGGTGTGGATATCGTAGTGCTGGACACCGCCTGGGACGATCTCGAGAGCGAGCTTCCCGTGCTCATCGAGCAACTGCAGGTAAGAGGTGTTGATATGCTGTTAGTGGATTCATATAAGGTCACATATGATTATTTCAAGGCGATCGACAGGGTATGCAGGACCGCATATATCGACGATGATCATGAAGGGATATATCCTGTCGATATCCTTATCAATTACAGCGGATATCATGACAGGTTTGATTACGCCTCAGACTATTCCGGGATTCACGGACACGGTGATAAAGATACAGAATTGTTGCTGGGACTGATGTATGCTCCGTTAAGAGAACAGTTTGGTTCGGATGGAGGAGATGACTCACGTAACGGCGGCGGAATAAGTAATATCCTGTTATCCTGCGGCGGAGGAGACACTCAGAATATGATCCTTCCGACACTACAGGTGATCACGGACTGCGGTCTTAACGCAAGTGGGATGACCTGGCATGTTGTGGTCGGTGATTATGTTGAGAATGCGGACAGTATCGAGTCTTATGCTTCGATGCATGATGGTATTGAAATCCACAGGTCTGTTAAGGATATGGCATCTCTTATGAGGTCGTGTGATCTGGCGGTCGTGGCGGCGGGGACTATGCTCACGGAGTGCGCGGCAGTCAGGCTGCCCGCTGTTTTCTATCAGGTGGCCGATAATCAGAGATACGGAACGGAATACTGGAGACAGCCCGGCAGGATGATATATGCAGGTGATGTGACGGAGGATAAGGATGCGGTCATTGCAGCGATCATTAAGGAAGTGAAGGGTCTTATCGGAGATCCTGACAGGCTGAACGCAATGAGAGACAGGCTTAAGGAGATAACCGACGGACGGGGTGCGGCAAGGATCGCAAAAGCACTGACCGGGGTTGGGAAATGATGCCGCGGGAATATGGGGGATATCACCCGATTAAGGCAATGGCAGTAACACGGAACGGATGGAAAAGGAAGCGGTCGGATGAGACTGACGATCATAGGTGCCTCGGATGAGGCCATACATACAATTGAATGTGCGAAAGAGCTTGGGATAGAGACGGTTGCCATGGATGGGAATCCTGAAGCCGCCGGACTTAAGGCAGCGGACATACCGATAGTGGTTGACATAACTAATGAAACCGCCGTGATAGATGTCCTTAAGGAACTCGGTACGGACTGGGTTCAGACTGTACCTATAGGCAGATATCTGACAACTACGGGGGCTGTGAATGATGCGCTCGGACTGCCGGGGATAACTAAGGATATGGCTGTGCTGTGTACCGATAAGTATGCTTTTCATAAGGCATTGTCGTCAGCCGGACTGAGGAACTGCCGTTGTGCTCTTATAAGGGGCGATGCGATAGAGCATATCACGGAATTTGTCTATCCTCTGATACTCAAGCCCAGATACGGATCCGGCAGCAGGGGACTGCAGATCGTTAATAATGCATCCGAGCTTACGGATATCCTTAAGGATATGGAGGATGTGGATGAGGATTATATTCTGGAAGAATGTCTTGACGGTGATGAATACGGTGTAGATGCCGTGGCGGCAGGCGGCAGTCTGCATACAGTCCTTATCAGATACAAGATCAACACCCCCCTGCCCAACAGACAGGCAGTGGCATATATCAGCGTCAGTCCGGATTCGGATACATATGTGAAGATATCGGCGTACATGAACAGAGTCGTTGATGCCATGGGACTCGATGAATGCCTTCTCCATGCCGATATATTGGATTCCGACAGAGGGATATTTGCGATAGAGGTCTCAGCCAGACCGTCAGGTCACAATCTGCATAATCTCTTTACGCCGTTAGCGACCGGCGTGGATATGGCAAAGGAATATATGAAGTACCGGATGGGTAAGCCTTATTCATTTGACCCGTCAGATACCAAGTCAATGATGATCCACTACTTCGATATGGAGGGCAGGGTGAATACGGTCCCTGACAGAGCCGCAGCAGAGAAGGCTGTCGCAGACAACGGTGCCGGACTCATCGACTGGAACTGTAACATTCATCCCGGCGATCTTTTAGAGCCCGTGACCACCGGCCATTCGCTCATGTATCGGGGATATTATATTACGGAGATTAAGGGTTCATGTGATTGTGCTGCCATACATGCCGGGATTTCCCGCCTTTTTGGGTAAACAATTGCCATTTATTCAGGAGTGGATATGAAGCTTTCCATTATCGTACCGGTCTATAATATGGCCGCAGATGACAAACTCACATATTGCCTTGATTCGCTTATAGCGCAGACTGTGAGCGACTATGAGGTCATAGCCGTGGATGATTGCTCGACGGATGATTCATTTGCGATAATGCAGGATTATGAGAGGCGATATCCCGACAGGTTCAGGGCCATTCACAGCGAGGTCAATCTTCACCAGGGAGGAGCCAAGAACATAGGCATTAAGGCTGCAAAAGGAGATTGGATTGGGTTTATCGACGCCGATGACTGGATCACACCCGATTATTACGAGAAGATGATCGGTAAGGCCGAGGAGACCGGATCCGATATTGTGGGCTGTGACTATAATATCGTGCACAGTCATACATATGAGGTGGGCGATATCGATGCCAACAGCAAGCCCGATCAGGTCGGCGTTCTCGATCATGACAGGAAAAAAAGCTTGATCCTGGATGGTGGCAGCCTGTGCGTCAAGATATTCCGAAGACGGACTATTGTGGACAATAAACTCTTCTTCCCGGAGAACATATTCTATGAAGATAATGCCATGGGCAATTCATACATGCTGACCGGAAGTCACTTTGAATATATTGAAGAACCCATGTATTACTATTATCAGCACGGTGATTCGACAGTGCATTCGTTCTCGGTAAAGCGCTGTGAGGACAGAATGGAAGCCGGACGCATTATGATCTCGGAGGCGAAGCGTCTGGGATTCTATGATGAGTTTAAGCCTGAGCTTGAGTATAAGTTCACCCAGTTGTTCTATGTGAACACGCTCTTTACCTATATGCCCTGTGTCCGCCCCACGAGGGTGGGTTTTGTACGGAGGATGACGGATGAGCTGCTCTCATTTTTCCCGGACTTCCGCAGCAATCCATACTACACGGAGCGGACAGGCGCCGAAGAGAGGCGCCTGATCGACATGGCATGCGCCTCTCCGCTTAGATTCTATATCTACTATAAGCTTCTGTGGGCATATCGTAATGCGATGAAAAAGATAAGAGGAAGATAGGATCCTTCCTGCAGCGGAAATTCTAGTATACAGCTGCGGCGTTTTTCTTACTCTGCATGATGTTCAGCACATAATAGGCGATACATGCTAAAGATAAAAGCAGCATGAGAACACCGGCGAATGTAAATCCTATCTTTACCATTTCGCTGTAGTATTCGTCTTTGAATTCATTCTTGCCGGCAATGTACTCGATGAGGAACCATCCAAGATACCATGCCTGACCTACTATGCATATGATGTTTGATGCCTTGATATCTATATTTATACCCTTCAGTACATTAAGGGCGATCGAAGCTAAGAGTAATAATACTGTTATCACACAGATAAAGTGAGTACCATTACATGCATCATGCATCGAGAGAGTTTCTTTGAGATCAAAGAGCGCCACCTTAACATAGAATGAATGGCAATACCAGAGAATAATCTGGATCAAGTGGACAAGAGCAGCTCCGAACACGATGACATTGATCCCGGATGAACCGCTTAACAATGTCTGTGCGATATCGCTGCTGCTGTAATTCACTGTAGGCTGAGGTGTTGCCGCACCGGGATCTGCAGCAGCTGCCGGGGTCGGCTCGGTTGCAGCAGCATCTGCTTCTTCTCCGATCTTGGCCCCGCATTTGGGACAGAATAAAGCATTATCAGATAATTCATTTCCGCATTTTTTACAAAACATGTTGACCTCCTCATAAAAGTATTACTCCTATGGAAATGGAGCGATCTGAGTGTATAGGATAAAAATAGCATATATGTGTGCATTGCACAAGTAAACGTATTGTTGGTGTAGCCGGAGCAAAAGATGAACATTAAGGTGATCAAGAGCAACAGAAGATCCATATCAATAGAGATCACACCGGATTGTGATGTGATAGTCAGAGTCAATCGCTTTACTTCCAGACGGGAGATAGAGAGCTTTCTCGATGACCGAGAGGATTGGATCAACAGAACGGTAAAGCAGATGCAGGAGAAAAAGCTGCAGATGGAGAAGGAGAAGCGGACGGCTCTGAATGATGCTCAGATACGTGACCTGGCAAAAAAGGCTAAGGAGATTATCCCGGACAGAGTGGATCATTACGCACAGATTATCGGCGTGGATTACGGACGTATAACCATCCGGAATCAGAGGACGAGATGGGGAAGCTGCTCTGCCAAGCATAACCTAAACTTCAACTGTCTTCTGCTGAGGGCACCGGAGGAGATATTGGACTATGTAATAGTGCATGAGTTGTGCCATATAAGGCATATGGATCATTCCAAGGCTTTCTGGAATGAAGTGGGAGGAATACTGCCGGATTATAAGAACAGGAGAAAATGGCTCAAGGATTACGGTGACAGGTTGTACTACAGTGATTCGGAAATACCAGGATATCCTATCATAATTTAGGATGAAATCAATCAGACAGCATCAATCAGACAGCATCAATCCGACAGCATTAATTGACAAAAACCGAATGCTGTATTATATTTTTTAGTGAGCATTTGCTCAAGTATGTTTATTTTATGGAGGACTTAGATGGAAAAGAGAGTTGACAAGAATCTGTACGTATGGTTATTTACATGGTTTCTTGGCGGGTTTGGCGTTGACAGATTCGTCAGAGGTCAGGTGGGATTAGGAGTTCTTAAGCTCCTTACAGTTGGCGGATGCGGAATCTGGGCTATGGTTGACTGGATCATCGCACTTACCAAGGCTTATGGAAGCACAGCATTCGGCAATGAGAACGAGATCGTATTCATTGACGGACAGTATGCTAAGTAATCACTGAATAAGACGTGTGCAGATGCAGCCTGCCGTGGCAGGCTGCATTTTCTTTTTAATCATGAAAGAGTTATTTGGTAAAACAGATAAAAAAACTGCCCTTTTGATCATATGTGTTCTGATCGTGTTCTTTATCCTTATGGTCACGGGATATTATGACTGCCCGCTAAGGCTGCTGTTCGGTATTCCCTGTCCCTTTTGCGGAATGACCAGAGCATTTATGGCGCTGCTGCACGGTGATATCGCCATGTCGTTTCATTATCACCCGTTGTGGCCGGGTGTAATAATTCTCGGAATATTGTTTGTCCTTGTGCAGTTTAAGGTGATCAGGCCTTCTAAAAGGACAAGCGACACAGTTCTTCTTTTCTTTTCCGCCCTGTTGCTCATATGTTTTATATGGAGACATTTAAACGGTTCAGAGGTGGTGCAGATCGATCCTGAATCCTCCATTGTGTATAAATTGATCGATCTGTTTGTATTATAATGATAATTGTAAGACCTGTAAGTATATCAACTACGACTAAAAGACTCAGTTTACGGCACGGAAAGGATGTCATCATGAAAAAACGAATTCTGTCAGTAGTATTATTGATCTGTCTGGTAATGAGCACGGCTGCGTGCTCCATGCCGCATATCGGTAATTCCGAAGAAGATATCGAAGAATCTGAGGATAAGGAAGAAAGCGTCAAAAAGAAAAAAGATAAGGATGGTGAAGAGGGCCATTCTTTTGAGACCGATACAAGACAGTTCCTTCTTAAGGATAACGAGCCGTTATATGATACAGGACTTAAGCCTTCGATCGCTCCTTATACGATCAAGAGCGACCTTTCCAATGTAGTCTATAACAGCAACTACAGGTCCACATTTGATACCTCGTATGAGTATTTCTATGAAGGCAATCGCGGAATTGTGGAAGGGCTTGCCAAGAACGGCTTTGCGGTTTCAAACGGCGGCTTTGATGAATTCTTCGATATATATGAGAGCAACAGATATAATATGTTCCCCAACTTCGTAACGGTCGATTCTCTGATGCATACATATCATCTCTATTTTGCATATCTTATGAAGAATACGGAGAAGAATTACCTGTCAGCTTCATTGGCAAAACTCAGTGATTCGATGCTTGATAAGGCGCTTGAGCAATTTGATGATCTGTATGGGACAGAGTGGGAAGATGCCGCATTCACGAATGTTATATTCTTCACGGTTGGAGCGATGCTTCAGGATGATTCATATTCGATCGATCTGGGTGCAAGGCAGGATGAATTTGATAATGCCGTAAAGGATGAACTGGACAAGATATATAAGGCTTCAGGAATAACAAACTGTATCATCACGAACGATCTTGAGGATTATTCACAGTATAAGCCGAGAGGATATTATGAGGGAGATGAACTCTTAGAGAAGTATTTCCGAACGATGATGTGGTATGGGCGCATCTCATTCTATACCGAGAGTGAGGAAATGAATAAGAGCAGTGTTCTCATTGTCAAGGCATTGGAAGAAGCCGGAGATGATGAGTGGGAAGGAATATATAATGTGACATCGTTCTTTGCCGGAGCTTCCGATGATCCGGGATATTATGAATTCAGGGGCATAGTCGATGAGTGCTTCGGAGAGAACGCCGATGTATCCGATATCGCGGAAGATAAGGAAGGATTCATCAGGTACTGTAAAAAACTGGAAGACCTTGAGCTTCCTGCCATCAATTCCGTTCCCGTATGGGATGGAGAAGATCCTGTCAAGCCTTCATACAGATTCATGGGCCAGCGCTTCACCATAGATGCTTCAGTTATGCAAAAACTGGTATACAGCAGTGTTAAGGAAAATCCTTCGGGCGGGCAGAGAATGCTGCCGGACACGCTGGACGTTGCAGGTGTTTTGGGAAGCAGGAGTGCTGAGGAACTTCTTAAGGAAAGCGGCGCATTTGAGTATGAGGGATATGAGAAAAACTATAATGAAATGAAGGAATTCTTCGACAGTGACGATCCGGAGATCTGGAACGCAAGTCTGTATGCGGCCTGGCTTAACACATTAAGACCGCTGCTTGCAGACAAGCCGGAAGGCTATCCTTCTTATAAGCTCAGTGATGAGTGGGCTAAGAAGAGTCTCGAGACTTTTGCGGGCTCATATGCCGAACTTAAGCATGACACCATCCTGTATGCCGAACAGGTAATATCCGAGATGGGAGGAGGAGAAGATGAAGAAGTATATGATGACAGAGGGTACGTGGATCCCGAGCCTGTTGTCTATTCAAACTTCGCCAATCTGGCTTCCAATACCAGGGACGGTCTTGACAGCTACGGTATGTTAAGCGAGGATGCCAAAGAGGATCTCGACATACTTACCGAGATAGCAAAGAAGCTGCTTGTCATATCGGAGAAGGAATTAAAGTGCGAAGCCCTTACTGATGAGGAGTATGACTTTATACGTGAATACGGCGGTAATCTGGAACATTTCTGGAAGAAAGCCAATGAGGATGATTATGAAGGAACCCTCGGCAGCAGCTACCAGGCTCCGTGTCCCGTCATAGCCGATATAGCCACGGATCCCAACGGATCTGTACTGGAGGTGGGTTCAGGTGAAGCATCCGTCATATATGTCATATTCCCCATAGACGGTGAACTTCATATCGGAAGCGGCAGTGCCTATTCCTTCTATCAGTTTGTCAATCCGTTATCTGACAGACTTACGGATTCACAATGGCAGGAAATGCTTGAGCCTGAGTATGATTTTGACAATAACAGATTCAACTGGGACAGTGTTCCCAAACAGCCCGAATGGACACTTGGATACAGGACGGAACGCTGACCTTATCATACATGCATGAATTTTAAGATGAGATATATGAACGGATCTAAGAAAAGAATCATAATAATGGCGGCAATGATCGTTGCCGCCATTATCATAGTGTCCGCGGCATGGATTCTTCTTATAAGATCGGGACATATCATCCCCGGATGGGTGGTATGGAACGAGAAGGATGAAGAGTATGATCCCGGGTATGTCTTCAGACTTAAAAACAGGGAGCTTATCATTATCGACACGGGGAGCGGAGACGGAAAAGAGATATACAGAACCGATCCGTCCCTTAAGATCTCAGACTTCTATCTGGAAGATGTGGACGGGGATGGTGACAGGGAGCTTGTCACACTTCTGTGGAAGAAGGGAAAGTACGGAGAAGCAAGACCGTTCTGGGAGGAAGATGATCCAAAGATCTGGTCTCAGCACATATTCATCTATGATATCTGCCTGCAGGATGATCCCATATCAAAGGACCGGATATCATATGATAAACCGATAAGACAGAAATGGTGCACGTCTGAACTTGGGCGTGAGGTCAAAAGATGGCGTTTTTCAGACAGTAAGGACAACGAAGGCTTAGGGAGGCCCCCGGCGACCGGTACACTCATTATAGAAGATCGTAAGGGTAATGTTACACTATGGGCATGGAGCGGATTCGGGCTTAAGAATTGTGACAGTTCTGTCAGCTTTGCCGCATTCGGAGACCTTATCATACATAAGGATATACTGGATCATGGTCTTAATGATATGGGCGGAGATTATTCATTCCTCTTTACGGATCTTGAAGAAGACATAAAAGAAGCTGATATCTGTGCGATCAATCTTGAATCCGTACTCGTGGATGACAGGAGACTGTATGAGGGTTATCCGACGTTCGGCGCACCCGTAAGCCTTGGGAATTCCATCAGCGATGCAGGCATAGATATCGTGACCTGTGCCAACAATCACAGCCTCGATAAGGGACCGTACGGCCTTAAGATAACATCGGAATTCTTCGATGGCGATGATGATACTGTATGCATAGGCATAAAGGACAGAGATGCAGAGGGACCGCCGTATCACATGATGGTGAAAAACGGGATAAGCTTTGCTCTGTACGGTTATACATACGGGACCAACAAGGCGGATGAAGGCGGAAGATATGCCGTAAACGATCTCAGCGCCATGGAAAAAGATGATCTTAAAAATGAGCTTATACGGGGACGGAGCGAAGCGGATGTTGTCATAGTATTTGTCCATTGGGGAGATGAATATGACAGTAAGCCAAACGGATATCAGAAGGAATACGCCCGCATGTTCAATGAATGCGGCGTGGATGTCGTTATCGGCTCGCATCCGCATGTTATCCAGAAAACGGAGACTTTAAAGAACAGAGACGGCCATAAGACATATGTGTTCTATTCTCTGGGGAATATGAAAGCATCTCAGGACGGTGAAGGGACGAGAACAGGCGGAGAAGCGAGGTTCACGGTAAGATATGCCTTTGACGGGATAGAGGTAAGCAATGTTGAACTTAAGCATATCAACGCTTATTGGAGATAAAAACGGCACTTTTTGATATAATGTCTCTGTATAAGAATTAAGAAAAAATACAGCAGGAGAAGAGAAAATGATCTCAGCCAAGACCTCGAAGATGTTAAGAGGAATAGCAATACTTATAGTGATCGCCAGTCATTATGCGGGATGGATGTATGTGGAGCCTAAGTTTGTAACGGCTCATGACTGGATCCTTAAGTGGGGACCTGAAGGAGTGAGCATATTTCTGCTCATGTCGGGCTACGGCCTTCATAAGAGCGCGGAGAGAGGCAGACACACCAAACGCAACGACAGCGGTATAACCGCAGCCTTTGTAGGAAAACGGGTGATCGGCGCCTATATCCCTTATCTGCTATGCAGATATCTTATCAATGTATTTGACGGCACATGGAAGAGTGCGGCATCGGAAGGCACGATGCAGGAGACGCTTGTGAGGTTCTTCACAGCGGAAGGGTTCTGGTATATGAATGTTCTCTTTACGATGTATATCGCTTTCATGGTGATATACAGATTCTCCGACCGTCTTCGAATTCCCCTTATCGCGCTTGCAGTCATAGGTCAGACTTATTACCTGTACAGCAAGGGTTATGCGGATTTCTGGGAATTATCCAATATGGCATTCATAGTGGGAATACTGGCTGCAGCTGCGGAGGATAAGTTCAGGGACTTCATGCTTAAGCCCGTATTCAGGATATTGCTCGCACTTATCTCGGGTGCAGGCATGTGGTATACGTTCATGCAGGTACAGGCCCACGGCGGCAGCAGGACAGAAGGCGCATTCGCATGGGAACTTGCCTTCAACATATTCTTCTCTCTGGGTGTTCTCTTTATCGGATATATCATTCCCACCTATAAGGGGCTTATACTGACAACCCTCGGAGAATGCAGCCTCTTTATTTATATACTTCACACTGCCATGTTCTGGGTACTCATATACAAGTTCGAAGAATATGGTTATGCGGTATCCAATATCATCACCGGGCTTATAACGCTTGTTGTTGGAACTGTGCTCGGAGTATTGTATAATAATCTGATAGGCATGTTTACGAGAAGAAAAGTCAATAATGACTGAAAAACGGAGGATGGATGTGAATAAGCATCATATTATACGGGCGCTGGCGATAGTTTGTGTTATGTCAACCATATGTGCCTGTGGAAAAACAAAGGAGACTACGGTCGTTACAGAGCCGGAGGTTACGGAAGAGTTGGAGCGAACTGTCGAAGACGAAACAGAAGCTGAAGCCGCTGAGACATCACAGCAGGAGTCTGACACCGAGTCCGTGGAAGCTGCACCGAGTCCCGAGCCGACGGAGTCCGTAATGGAATCTTCAGAAGAAGGACCGGCGGATGAACTTACCGTCGATATGTCAAAGGTTAAGACCTTCGATGCGGCGAAGACCATGTATGCGATAAAGAATGTAAATGCCCGCAAGGGTCCGGCAACGGACTATGAATCCTTAGGGATGCTTAAGGCGGGAGATATGATAGAGGTGATCGGCCAGGATGAGAGCGGATGGTACGAGTTTAAGTACAAGAATGAGATCGCTTTTGCAAGTAATGACTTCTTAAGTGAAGAGAATCCTCTTGCTGCTGTGACGGATCCTGCCCTGGCAGAGACCGCACAGACAGTCCCCGATCCTGCGGCACCGGCACCTGCAGCGGATCCTGCAGCCCAGCCCACACCTGCGGTACCTGCCAAGGTAGTTACTGCTCCTGCAGGAGTGCTCATGATAGGCGATTCAAGATGCGTCCAGATGAGAGATATAACGGGCGGGGGCGGATGCTCGTGGATATGCCAGAAGGCCAAGGGTTACAGCTGGTTTGAATCGACCGCGATCCCTCAGGCTGATGAGATAGTGGGCAAGGGTACCAAGGTGGTCATAGCCATGGGTGTCAATGATGTGGACAATGTATATAACTATGCCAATCTCATCAATCTCAAGGCTGCTGAATGGGCGGCAAGAGGAGCCAAGACCTACTTCGTATCAGTCAATCCCGTATGGGAGAATCCTTATGTGACGGAGGATCAGGTCGTGGCATTTAACAGTACCATGGCTTCTTCGCTTATCGGAGTCAGATGGATCGATACCCACTCCTATCTCATAGCCAACGGATATACGATGGTGGACGGCATGCACTTTGATGATGCGACCAACCTAAGAGTATTCCAGGCTATCGTCGGGAGCTTAAGATAGAGACTGACCGGTCATTCCGGTTAAGATACAGAGAAAGAGAAACAAGACTTAAGGAGAAATGTATGAAGAGAAGACTTACAGGCAGATTGTTAAGCGGTGTTCTGACTATGACACTCATATTCTCATCGTTATCTGTGCCGGCTTATGCGGCAGGTGTCGACGGGACGGATGATACGGTCATAAGTACTGAGGGAGATTCATATACTGAAGAGGGATCATCAGAGATCGTATCAGCGGAAAAAACTGATATCGAAAATGATGAGGCAACTACTGAGAGTATAGAATCATCTGAAGAAGATACCGACACGGAAGCCGTGACGGAGAGTGTTATCGCCGAAACGGAAGAAAGTGAGCCGGAGGAGGAAGAGTCTTCGGATATTCCGGATACAGAGCTTATGGGTGAAGGTGAGCCTGCGACAAGCGGAACCTTAAGTACCGGTATGAAGTGGAGTTACAATGAATCCACTAAGGTTCTTACGATAGAAAAAGGAACTGAATCAGATTCTTGTTATATGCCGGATTTTGCATCTGCATCAGATGCGCCCTGGAATGTATTCGATTATGAATCCATACAGATAGATAATTTGGTTCACAAAATAGGCAAGAATGCTTTTGCGGGCAAGGAATCTCTTAAATCCGTTACTTTTAAGGCTAACAGCATAACAGAGATCGGAGATAACGCATTTAAGGACACATCTCTTGAGGAAGCAGACTTTTCAAATTTGCTTCTTACTTCTATAGGTGAATCGGCATTTGAGAATACCAAGCTTACTTCGATAGTATTCGAAAATGCTTATGTTAAGGACCTGACCATAGGAGCAAATGCTTTTAAGAATACCGAACTCACGGAACTCATAATTCCTTCTAATGTTGTTTCGATCGGGAGCGGTGCTTTTTCTAATGGGAAGCAGCCTTGCAAAGTAGCTTTTGATACGCTTGACTTTACAGTCGGATCCGGCGGGGGTCTTTTTGCCGGTTCAAAAATAAGTGAGATAGTTTTTCCAATAGGCTGCACCGAGATTCCGGAAGGGCTTTTCTCCAAGGCAGTTTTTCCGGAAGGATTTGTTCTTACGATCCCGGCTTCTGTCACATCGATAGGCAATAGTGCTTTTTCGGGAGATGTGAATGGGACCCGGACAAATATATCAAAAGTAGTTTTTGAAGACGGATCGAAACTTGAGGACATATTTCCATATGCATTTGCTTATTCCGAGATCAAGGAAGTCGATCTGCCGGATTCACTGAGAGCGATATGGAGTTCGGCGTTCTATTGTTCGAAATTGACTGAATTGACGATCCCTGAGAATGTTCAGATCTTGGAAAGTGATGCCTTTGGTAAGATCGATAAACTTAATAAGCTGACCATAAACTCCAAGTGGGATATTTCTGCAACACATCCGTTCACAGGAACCACAATAGATGATATTGAATTTGCTGAAGGGACGAAAGTGATCTCCAAATATCTCTTCGTCGATGCGATCCTTGCGATGGATACATTCAGGATACCTGAAGGGATCGAGACTATCGGAGACCAGGCTATATGTCCGGATAAAACGCATTCTGTCACTAAGGTCATAATCCCTTCATCAGTAACTTCGATTGGGACAAGCGGAATAAGCAATAACAGAAGAAGTGATGATTCTGTCATAGATTGTTACGCTCCCGCAGGTTCCTATGCGGCCACCTGGGTAAGTCAGAATGCCGCAAGTGAGAAGCTAAGGCTTGTAAGCGATAAGAAGAGTATTGTCTATAATCTGTATGGCGGGACCAATGCACCGGAAAATCCGTATTGGTATGATGCAGCCGATGAGACCATAACCCTGTATGCGCCAAAGAAGAACGGTTACAGCTTTATGGGATGGAAAACTCAAGGCGGCTGGCCCCTCTCAAAAAGCACTGATGATGACGGGAAAGATATATGGGTTTTCAATACGGAATATGCCGGTAATGATGACTATGACGCCGGCAGAAATCTGGTATTTGCAGCGATATGGGAGAATGGATCATATTCCTTTACCTTAGATTCCAATGGAGGCACCATGCCTTCAGAGTATGTGGCTGAGCCCTTTACCCTGTCGTTCGGAGCCGTCTTCCCGACAGAAAAGTATGTGGAGCCGGCCAAGACTGACTATGTCTTCTCGGGCTGGTATACCAAACCTTACGGCGGTAAGTTGATAGAATTCGGTACGACTAAGGTGACTTCCGACATATTACCGAAAAATGGCAGCGATGTGACTCTCTATGCCCACTACAGACAGGCGGCAGGCAAGGTCGGCAAGTACGATAATATCAGGTGGAGCATTACGACGGACGGAACGCTCACATTCAATGCGGTAACGGAGGGACTTACAGACGAACAGAAGGAGGATCCCGAAAGCTTTTACTTACCTGATTATAATAGAGCAAGATTGGCACCATGGTATTCCCTTGAAGATGAGATCAAAGCGATCGACCTTGGAAACGTTAAGAAGATAGGTAAGTATGATTTTTCTGCTCTTCAAATATCGGAGATAAATCTTACAAAGGACCTGAAAGATATAGGACAAAGGGCATTCTACGAATGCAGCAGCCTTGAGACGGTTAATGTCAATGTTTCCCGGTTGAATTATGCATATGACCAGATATTCCTGGGATGTAATATCAAAAATGTAACATTCGGCAGCGAAGTGACTGCGATTCCGGCAGCATTGTTTTACCAGGCTACTTTTGCTCCGGGAACGGTGATTACCATACCGGCTAACATTACTGAGATAGGAGGATCCGCATTTGATGCCGGATATTATACCCAGCCGGATTCCCCCCAAACACTTATATGGACGCAGGGAATATCAGGCGTGGTATTCGAAGAGGGTTCGCAGCTTGAATCCATCGGAATGTATGCTTTTGCATATACTGATATATCAACACTGGATCTTCCGACGTCATTGCGGGAGATACAGGACTACGCTTTTAGGGGAACAAAAATCTCGGAAATAGTCATCCCTGACGGCCTTACAAGACTGTGTGTTGCTGCTTTCGACTTATGTCCCAACCTTGTCAAGGTTACTGTGCCTGCCTCTGTAACGGAGTACGGTTATATGTATGACAAGGGCTGGAATAAGATAAGTACAGCTCCCGTAATTTTCACCAACGATTATATGAATAAAAAAGGAGTTATTCAAACGAACAAGACTCCCATACAGTTCTTTGCTCCGGCTGGTTCCCCGGGATATGCATATGCAGAGAAATATGGCAAGGAATACAATCTTGTTCTTAATCCCCTTGTATCATCGCTCATATTCTATAATGCGGGAGCAGGTGATGCTGCCAAGGGTGTGGAGAGCGGTATTTTTAAGATAGGCACAAATAATCTGATGGGATCGACAGCGGCACAGGTTAAGGAAGGATTGGACCTGTCCGTTGTAAAGGCTGCGGATCCCGGGTTCAATGAGGCGGATCTATTATCGGATAAAGGCTTTGTCCAGGCTGTTCGGACTGATGATGTCATAGTACTTGACGGGAATGAATTCGTTAAGCCGGGCTTTACTCTGACGGGCTGGAAGAATGAGAATACTAAGAAGATATTGAAAAACGGTGATGTCCTTAAGTTAGGTAAGGACAATAAAGCAGTGACTCTGACTGCACAATGGAAGCAGGACAAGTATTCCGTTAAGTACAACTTAAACGGAGGAAAATATACGGATTCCAAGAAGAAGGGTATCACATCATATAAGACCGAGTTTGATGCGAACACAGGAAGATATGTATTTGCCAGGACGCTTCTTCCCAACTGTAACGGAGAGGGATCATATAATGAGGATATGATCGTTAAGCCGGGGTACAGATTTGACGGCTGGTATGAGAATAAGTTATTCACGGGAGCTGCAGTAGAATATGTCGGAGGGGATGTATTCAGGTCTTTTAATCTCTACGCCAAGTGGATACCGGAACAGTATGAAGTCATACTAAACGGCAATAAGGGAATACAGAATGCAAAGGCTGTGCTTCCGGGAGTCGGGCCGTCAGCAGCAGACAATGTCATAACGACTGCATTTGAGCATGATAAGACATATAAGCTGACAACAGATCTGTTTGTCAGAAACGGTTATACCCTTGACTCATGGAATACCAAGGCAGACGGAAGCGGCAGGAAATATGCCAAGAATGCGAAGCTTAAGAACCTTCCTTCAGATAACAGGACTCTCTACGCCCAGTGGAAGCCGGTCACTTATAAGATAACTTATGATCTGAAAGGCGGAACCATAGCAGGTGCACCCAAGACTTATGATCCTGAGAAAGGTACGGTGATCAATGTGCCCGTAAAGAAGGGATATGAGCTAAGTGCATTCTATCTCACGATGGAGGATGGTTCGTCAGTCACGGCCGATCTGAATGTTGAGACAAAAGATGAAGAGGTTCTGCATTATACTATCGCTGCAGCAACTGACAGCAAGGTAAACTACGGAAATATAAAGCTTACCGCCGAATGGAGTGCAAAGACTTATAAGGTAATATATGACCTGAACACCGACAAGCTTGCTCCGGGGAAGGATAGGACTCTGGAGGTAAGTTATGATTACGACGAGCAGTTCAATATAAGTGAGTATCTCGATGTACTTGAGGGCAGGCTTAATGACGAAGCAAAGCAGAGCATGAGCATAGCATCATTTACGGCGAAGGATAACGGTAAGGGAAAAAAGTATGCTCTTAATAAGTGGTATTCAAAGCTTGCCGATGGCGGAGAAGTCCATATATATGCCAAGTGGAACAATAAGAAGGCAACAAGGACAGCATGGACTCCCGTGACATATAAGGTCGTGATCAATCCTAACTATTCAGGAGTGGGTAATCAGGAAATTAAAGATGTTAAGTTTAAGGACAGCACGGAGAGATATCCTGCAGAAACTTATGTACCTAAACGCGACGGCTATACCTTCATGGGCTTCAATACAAAAAAGAACGGTAAGGGCATATACATACAGGCTGATACAGATGAAGGCGGTGATTATTATACATTCGAAGGTCTTTCAACAAAGAACGGATCTACGGTCAATCTCTATGCTATCTGGAAAGCCAATACCTATACCGTGACATACGAATCGGAGGTCGGCTTTGACAGGAACGATAATCCCAAGACCATTGTTGCCGGTAAGAAGTATATTCTCTCAAAAGCCGTCAAGAAGGGATATACGTTTGGAGGTTGGTTTGCGCCGGCTCTCGCCGATAACGAATTGCAAAAGATCCAAGGGGGATCGATCGGGGCTATCCTGCCCGGAAACCATGGAGATATTGAATTTGAGGCTGCATTTACAGAGAATACGTACAGTCTCAGCCTGGCTTTAAACGGCGGAAAAGACTATAATGAACCGAAGATAAAGACATATAAGCTTGACAGTGAGATACCGTATACCGGTGAGATCGAGACAACACTCACCGCTGCAGAGAGCGAATTTGACAGAGCCGGTTATGTACTGAAGGGATTTGCACTTGATAAAAAGGGTAAGAAAATGCTCATGTATTACGGAGAAGACAGCGACACCCTTAATACAGACAGCATATATTATAAGGAAGGTCACATCAGCGGACTGACGGATAAGAATAAAGGCAAGGTGACGGTATATGCGATCTGGGAAAAGGTTAAAGCCGAGAGACCTGTCATATCATATGCCTATAACAGTGGCGGCACAATAAAGGTAGGCTTCACTGTTACGAATACACCTGTCTTAACTGATTATGAGGTTCAGATAAGTGACAATATGCTCTTCAGATCCGGAACGTATGCGCGTGCAGAAGTAAAGAACAATGAGGCCGTCTTTAACAAGGAAGAGGGTAAGACCTATTATGTAAGGGTAAGGCAGCGCCGCAGTGATACGTGGGGTAATCAGGTCAAGAGCAAGTGGTCGGCGATACGGTCTACCAAGGTGATATACGAGTGATGATATGCAGACTGTGCTATAATGTGCATTGACATATCACGATCATTACGGAGGTCGGATCGATGAAGAGATTAGCCATAATAACCGCTCGGGGCGGCAGTAAGAGGATACCGAGGAAGAACATAAAGGAATTTAACGGAAGGCCCATAATGACCTATTCCATTGATGCGGCCATAGGAGCCGGTGTATTCGATAAGGTGATGGTCTCAACGGAAGATGAAGAGATCGCTGCAATAGCAAAGGAGTACGGTGCAGAGGTCCCCTTCTACAGGAGTGAGATAACGGCAGGGGATTATGCAACGACTGCCGATGTCATTGAGGAAGTGCTTGAGCAGTATCGAGCCATGGGTGAGGAATTTGACATGGCTGCCTGTATCTATCCGACGGCTCCGTTCGTTACATCAGAGAGGCTTAAGGATGCAGTGGATACGCTGACAAACTCTGACGGAGACTCACTTATCCCCGTAGTCAGGTTCTCATTCCCGCCGCAGCGGGCCATGGAGATACAGGACGGTAAGCTCATATTCCGTCAGATCGAATATATGGATTCGCGGTCTCAGGACCTTACTCCCCACTTTCATGATGTTGGCCAGTTCTATGTATTTAGGACAGAGAGCTTCCTGCGTAATCACAGGATCATGGCAGGCAAGATGATCCCCATGGAACTGTCGGAGCTCGAGGTACAGGATATAGATAATCCCGTGGACTGGCGGCTGGCGGAACTTAAGTATAAGCTGATACATGAGAAATAACGGGCCGGACAGGCATGGAAGCAATATCATTATGAAAGACAGAATATATATTTGTCACACTTTCTATCATGTATATATCACGGTCCTTAAGGAACTCAATCTTCCGAAGGAAGAGAGGGGCAAGGCTTCCGTGATCTTAAGCACGATGTCCAATGACTTCGGGTCCTTAGACGTGAAGCTTAAGAACTGCGGACTGTTTGCGGAAGTCATGATGTTTCATGAGAAGGAGGATGTGTCCGTCCCGGAGGTGATGAAGTATCACACTGACAGAGGTAATCTGATACTCAATCTTTTGCAGCGGATCAAATACACAAGGGCTCTGGGCAGGGCTCAGGAAGAATACATACCGACCGACCTTAAGCAGTATAAGGATATATATGTATTCTGTGATTCGGATCCCATAGGCTATTATCTCAACTATAAGAAGATAAGATATCATGCCGTGGAGGACGGGCTCGATACGATACTGTATTGTGACAGTGCCAGATACAGCAATATAGGGCACTTCGGGATCAAGGCGTTCATGGCGCGATTGGGACTGATCTTTATAGAGAACGGTTATTCAAGGTACTGTATCGATATGGAGGTCAATAATCTCAAGGACATAAAGTATAAGATAAGCAAGTATAAGGAAGTACCCAGAAAACAGCTGACGGACAATATATCGGAGACGGACAGATACTATCTTACGGATATATTCATGGAAAATCCGGGGCAGCTTCTGGCCCAGATAGCGGAGGCGGACAGCGATAAGAAGAAGGTGCTGATACTCTCGGATCCCGTATGTGATATCGTGACGCGTAAGAGGATCATGCGGGATATAATAGATGAGTACGGCAAGGGGGCCACAGTATTCATCAAGCCTCATCCGAGAGACATTCTGGATTATGACAATGAAGACTTTGCCGACTGCATAGTCATCAAGGGAAGGTTTCCCATGGAGATGATGAATTACTTCCCGGAGCTTCATATGGATCTGGCCGTATCAATCTTTACGACCGTTGACAGCATAGAGTTTGCTGATGAGAAGTGTAAGCTTGGGGCGGATTTTATGGATAAGTATGAAGACCCGAAGATACACAGGGAGAATGAGCAGATCTGACAGGGAGAGACAGCTCCGGCACCTCGGAGTTATGTAAACTATGATAAAGATATTAAAGCGACTCAACATCTTACTGGATAAAAAACAGAAAAGAAGCATGGCACTTATCGTGGTGCTCATGCTTATCGGCGGTATACTGGAATCACTGAGCATATCCGTGGCCATCCCCGTGATGCAGGTGGTCATCGATCCTGATTCGGTCAACACCAACAAGTATCTCCATATGATATATGTGGCTCTCGGGCTGACGAAGCCGATACAGCTGACAGTGCTGTTCATGGTGGCTCTGATACTGGCGTTCGTGCTCAAGAATCTGTTTCTTTTCCTGATGACAAGGGTTCAGCTTCGCTTCGTATATACCAATCAGTTTGCTACATCCCGTAAGATGATGATCAACTTCATGAAGCGTCCGTATGAGTATTATCTCAATGCTGACACTTCTGTCATCCAGCGAAATATCACATCGGATGTCAATAATATGTATGCATTGATACTGACCATACTGCAGCTTACATCGGAGGCTGTGGTATTTGTATGTCTCGTGGCGGTACTGATCGTTGTGGATGCGGCGATGATCCTTACGATCACCGTGCTCCTTGTGGCAATGCTCCTCATCATCAAGAAGATCATACAGCCCATAATGTACAAGGCAGGTCAGGAGAATCAGGATTACTATTCGGGTCTGTACAAGATAATCGATGAGTCGGTTACCGGCATCAAGGAGATAAAGGTAGCCGGCAGGGAGAGCCATTTCATAAACAAATATGCAGACTGCGGCGCGGGCTATGTCGGTGCGGTACAGAAGTACAGCATGTACAATTCCACTCCCAGACTGCTCATAGAGACAATATGTATCGCAGGACTCGTGCTCTATATGATAATCGTCATGGTCGGGGGCGCATCAATGGAGGATCTGATCCCCAAGATCGCCGTGTTTGGTCTGGCAGCCATGAGGCTCATGCCCTCAGCCAACAGGATCAACAACTACACGACTTCGATCAGCTACCTTGAGCCGTTCTTATGGAATATAAGCGATCATCTTCAGTCTGACATTAATGACACCAATGTCGTTTACGACGAGTCGGCATACAGAGGCAGAGTCACAGTGGAAAAACTGCCCGTGACTAAGGAGATAAAGCTTAAGGATATCTCTTACAAATATCCGAACACCGATGTCTATATATTTAACGGAGCAGAGATGACTATTCCCGTAGGTTCTGCGGTTGGAGTAGTAGGAACCACAGGTGCGGGCAAGACTACGATCATAGACATACTGCTCGGTCTGCTTGAACTTGAGAGCGGAAGCATTACGGCAGACGGTGTTGATATAAGCACAAATTATCAGGGATGGCTGCGTAATATCGGCTATATCCCTCAGACTCTCTTCATGACTGATTCTACGATCCGCAATAACGTGGCTTTCGGTTATGCGGATGATGAGATAGATGATGAGAGAGTGTGGGAGGTTCTTAAGGAAGCGCAGCTTGATGAGTTTGTAAGGTCACTTCCGGACGGACTTGACTCCACGATAGGTGAGAGAGGAATAAGGATATCCGGCGGACAGAGACAGCGTATAGCGATAGCCAGAGCACTCTATGACGACCCGGAGGTTCTGGTACTTGATGAGGCTACGTCTGCTCTTGATAATGAGACAGAAGCGGCCATCATGGATTCGATCAATATACTGGCGGGCAAGAAGACGCTCGTCATAATCGCTCACAGACTTCAGACCATAGAGAAATGCAATATGGTATACAGGGTTGAGGGCGGTAAGATAACCCGTGAAAGATAACAGACTCGAATACATAATACGACTCCGAGCGAATTCAGGGGTCTTGCAAGGAGCATAACAGCATGAAGAAATTATGGGAACTGTATAAGAAACACCGTGAAGTCATAAGCTACCTCTTCTGGGGAGGGGTAGCCTTCGTCTTAAGTATGGTGCTGTTCTGGATATTCAACAGCAGGCTCGGAATGGGCGAAGTCACGGCCAATACCGTCGACTGGATAATAGTCGTGATATTTGCTTTCTTTACCAACAAGCTGTTCGTATTCAGAAGTAAGGCGGGATCGGCTGCGGGACTCGGTAAGGAGTTCATATCCTTTATTGTAGCCAGACTGTTTACGCTCCTGTTAGAGGATGTGATCATATGGCTCGGCTGTAAGAAGATGGGCTTTGATTCTGAACTGGGGAGCCTGATAGTCAAGTTCATCGGTCAGTTCGTAGTCATCGTAACCAATTATGTATTGAGTAAGCTCTGGATATTCCGCAAGCCTAAGGATAAGATGGCAGAGCAGATCGGAGAGGATGCAGAGATCACAGATGCCGGGGCGGATCCGGCAGAATAAAGGGAACGGGTACACGGAATAATATATGAGTGAAACAGGAAACGGACGGATCAGACAATCGAATATTGAATTGCTGCGGATCATCTCAATGTGCATGATAATAGCGATGCACTATATGACAAAGGGGATGTTACTGCCTAAGCTGTCTGAGGATATGAGTTTACATAACATTGTCTTCAGAGTCATATTCGCATTCTGTGCATCATCGGTCAATGTCTATGTATTCATAAGCGGATACTTTGCGATCGACTCGAAGTGGAGCATTGGCAAGCTTGTTAGACTCTGGCTGCAGGTGTTCCTGTATTCGATCCTTGTACCGCTTGTCATGTGGGCTTTCGGTGCGGTTGACATAAGTTCAATGGATCTTGGCATGAAGCAGCAGATATTCCTGCCCATATCCTATGAGCATTACTGGTTCGCAACGTCATATGTTCTCTTATATCTCTTTTCACCGGTTCTTGCGATCGCCATAGAGAAACTTGATAAGAAACAGCTGGGTGCTGCGATAGCGGTACTTATAACCGTCTTCTGCGGCTTTAAGTCCGTCAACCCTTATCTTATCCCCTGGGATAAGTACGGCGATGATGTGATATGGTTCATGGTGCTCTATCTCATCGCAGGATATATAAGGCTTTACGGCATACCGCTTATAGACGGAACCGGAGGGACTTCCGCCGGTACGAATACGGAGAAAACACCTGACAGGAGGACAGGAACAAGAGGACTTCTGGTTTACATAATATTTAGCGCGCTTACCTTTGTCATTGCCCTAGCAGTTTCGTTCATTGTACGTAAGACGGGTAAGCTTGAATACTACATGGACATGACTCTCTGCTACAACTATATAACGGTATTGATAGCAAGTGTCGGCTTGTTTGCGGCATTCCGTTCTCTTAACATCAAACCGAATAAGTTCATTAACCGTATCGCCGGCTATACATTCGGAGTCTATCTCCTCCACGAGAACATAGTCCTTCGCGAATTATGGCCTAAGCTGCTCGGTATTGAGGCTGTCAACGGAAAATGGTATCAGATCCTCCACATGCTGTTGTGTATTGTTATTGTGTTTGCATGCGGCTGCATCATTGATGCAATACGTACAATGATATTTGATAAGGTGGGGCGAAAGCATATGTAATGCACAAGTCGGTAGTTGGAGGCGTCGGTACTTAGGTCTGCAAGTACATCCATGTACTTGCAAACAGACCAACCGACATCCTGTCGGTTGGGCGACGTCTTTTGGCGCCCTATGCACCGCTACGCCGGAATCCTAGCGCAAGCGTGCCGACGGTGCATTACATATGATGCCGACCCACCGGAGTAAATACATGAACATAGCGACAATGAGAAAGCTTGAACAACTGTATAGGCGCATCAGGCGGCCCATAGAGGAGCTGGCGTTTCCGCTCATTCTACTGCTGTGGCCGCTTATCAAGGCAGGTCAGGGTATAGATGTCACGGATTCTACCTATAGTCTCGGCAATTATCTCTTCGCAGACAGACTCGACGGAGTATGGGTATTTGCCACGTTCTTATCCAACGAGATCGGCTCGTTTCTTGTGAGACTCCCGGGAGGTGATACTCTCCTCGGCATTAATATATATACGGGGCTTTTGATCTCTGCCACCGCTTTGATCGTATATTACGGAATGCGCCGGGATTTTACCGCTCCGGTCGTGTTTGCGGGAGAGTTCTTAAGCATTTCCTTCTGCTGGATCCCCTCAGGGATCCTGTATAACTACCTGACATATCTTCTGTTTAATCTTACGGCCATTTGCCTGTACCGTGCGATAATAAGCAGAAAGACCATATTGTTCTACGTCTCGGGGATACTGTTGGGCCTTAATATGTTTGTGCGCATACCCAACGCATCAGAGACGGCGCTGATCATCGCGGTATGGATCGGTATCGCCGTTGTTGTTAAGAAAAGCGGTGATAAGGGTAAGAGGTTCGGCGCAGAACTCATGGCGGCAACGGGCTCCTGCATCGTTGGATATGTTATAGGAATAGCTGTCCCGATGGCGGTAATGGCCATTAAGTACGGCCCTGATGTATTCGGCAGGATGCTCACGGGACTTACGGGTATGTCACAGAGTAATTCTGAATATACGATAGGAGCAATGATCCTTAGGACGTTCGCCGCATACGGACACAGCCTTAAGTGGTTCATACTCCTGGTCGCGGTCATTTTTGCAGGGACACTCATGATGGCTGTCCTCAAGGTCGGTCCGCTCCTTAAGTGGACGGGAAGAGTCATCTATGTCTGGGTGCTGGTCCTTATGCTCAGATTCTTATGGGGTCAGGGCATGTATACATTCCGCTATTTCGAGGACTATACATCCATGTATGAGTGGTGCATGATCATACTGATGATCGCGTGGATATGCGTGCTGACTGTCCTCATAAGGAGTGATTACAATCCCTTAGTCAAGACCTATGCGGCCCTCGTGCTCGTCATACTGGCGGTCACGCCGATTGGCAGCAACAACTACACGATGCAGAACATCAACAACATGTTCATGGTCATGCCCTTTGTACTCTACGTAACCGGCGGATGGCTCTACAGAGGAGTTCACAGACTGAGGCTTACCAATGTGCTCTACGGATGCAACTTTCCGTGGATGAGCATGCTGCTCCTGGTATTTGCGATGACGCTGCTTCAGACCACGCTCTTCCACGTCGGGTTCGTATTCAAGGACGGCATGGACGGAACTCCGAGAGATGCTTATATCGGAAAAACAGCGGCGACTGAGTCTGTGGCGGGAATGAACACTACAGGACATAACGCGGCGGTCATAGAGGGCCTGTGCGGGTATGTACACGGAAGCGGTGATATAGAGAATGCGATATACTGGGGAGACTGCCCCGGGCTTACATATATACTGAGGATCCCTGCAGCCGTGGGCAGTTCATGGCCGGACCTGAATTCATATTCGGAGGAGGATCTTAAGGAAGATCTTGACAGGCTGTCGGATGATAAGAGACTCGGGAATACGGCAGTCATCATGCGAAATACAGGCGCAGAGTCCGGTGAAGATACGGCCGCTAAGGAAGAGATGATCAGGTCATTTATTGAAGATAACGGATTTAAGACTGCCTATGAAAATGAGGAATATACGGTATACAGGCAATAAAGTTGGATTTGTGGTATCATATACCTTGAAAAAAATAAGGAGAAGTCAGACGAGATGATCAATTTCAACGTACCGCCCTTTACGGGAAGAGAATATGAATACATCAAGGAGGCCGTGGATAATCAGAAGATCTGCGGAGACGGTCCCTTTACAAAGAAGTGTAATGAATGGATAGAGAAGAAGACCGGATGCAAAAAGGCGCTTCTTACAACATCATGCACTCATGCCACGGAGCTCTCGGCGCTGCTTGCGGATATAAAGGAAGGCGATGAGGTAATAATGCCTTCATATACGTTCGTATCTACGGCGGATGCCTTTGTGCTTCGCGGTGCGACTCCCGTATTCGTGGATGTGAGACCTGATACGATGAACATCGATGAGAATAAGATAGAGGATGCGGTAACGGATAAGACCAGAGCCGTCGTTCCGGTGCATTACGCAGGCGTCGGATGCGAGATGGATGTCATCATGGATATAGCGAAGAGACATAATCTCTTAGTCATCGAAGATGCCGCGCAGGGGATCATGGCAACCTATAAGGGCAAGGCCCTCGGTGCGATAGGAGACTTCGGCTGCTTCTCATTCCATGAGACCAAGAACTTCTCGATGGGTGAGGGCGGAGCCATTCTCATTAAGGATGAGAAGTATGTGGAGAAGGCGGAGATATTCCGTGAGAAGGGTACCGACAGGAGCAAGTTCTTCCGTGGTCAGGTGGATAAGTACAGATGGCAGGATTTCGGTTCATCCTACCTTCCGAGCGACATGAATGCGGCTTATCTCTGGGCTCAGCTCGAGATGGCGGATGAGATCACAAAGGCCAGGATGGACAGATGGGAACAGTACAGAGACAGACTGCAGGTTCTTGCGGACAGCGGTCGGATCGAACTGCCGTATATTCCGGATCACTGCACACATAATGCGCATATGTTTTATATAAAGGTGCGTGATCTGGAGGAGAGAACGGCACTGATATCATATCTTAAGAGTAAGGATATAATGGCGGTATTCCATTACGTTCCGTTGCATACGGCGCCGGCAGGGCTTAAGTACGGAAGGTTTAACGGGACTGACGAATACACCACCAGGGAAAGTGACAGACTTGTCAGGTTACCCATGTTCTATAAGCTGACATCGGATGAAGTTGATCATATCTGTGATATGGTATGCGGTTTTTTTGCATGATACCGTATTAGGAAAAGACATTGACAAAGAATACTGGTAAGAAGATCAATTGGATAATGGCAATCGCAGGTGCAACGGTATTATGGGGTGCGCTTGCGATTGTATTTGATTACGGTTATGACCTTAATGATGATGTGATGATAAAGGATATCCTGTCGGGAATCTATACGGGGATACCGGATGCTCACAACAATCAGATGCTCTATCCCGTAAGCATTCTCATTGCGGGACTGTACAGGATGACAGACAGGGTAGCGTGGTTCGGACTTATCGAGATCATCTGCATGGCAGGCAGCTTTGTGATCACGGCCGGACGCTTAACATCCCTCGTAATGAAATGGGCCGGAGGGAGTAAAGAGGCGGACTCTGATAAGGGGCGTAACGTAACAGGCCTTATGGCAGGGATCACGTGCATGATCTTTATGATCATCATATATGCAGGTCTCATGCTGTGGGAGCTTATAAATGTTCAATATACCGTAGTCGCAGGAATGCTGACGGCTGCAGCGGCCGTATGGCTGTATACGGGAGATCCGGTCGGAAGTCATAAAGAGAACGGAGAGGCTGTCAGAGCGACTTACACGGAGATGAGTCTGTTCGTTAAAAAGAATATACCCGCGATCATACTTGTGACCCTGGCTTTCAACATAAGAAGCGAGCTTGTCCTGCTCTTAAGTCCTTTTCTGGCGGCAGTGGCTGTCGGTAAGTGGATCGAAGAAGAGAGGCGTAAGGATGCATTTGTGACCTGCGGATATCTTGCCGTATTCTTAAGTATATGTCTGCTCATGCTGGTCTCTCTGGGAGCGGACGGTATCGCTTACAGTTCTCCCGGGTGGAAGGAATACAGAAGGTTCTTTGATGCAAGGACAGAGGTGTATGACTTTACGGGGATACCTGACTATGATGAGAATGCGGATTTTTATGAGAGTGCGGGTATCACGAGAAAACAGTATGATCTGCTCGTTGATTATGATTACTTCCTTGATGAGAGCATAGATGCGGATATGCTTACGACCATAGCGGAAGGCGTAAAGAGCGGAAAAGCTGCCGGGCGCAGCACCTATGGCAAGGGTGTAAGGGAAGCCGTATGGGAATATGTCCATAATGCAGCGGATATAAGTTCTAGAGTTATGTCAACTGACATTGCGCAGGATCATTTGTTTGCGGATGAGGCCGGCCAGCATGCGGGCTTCAATGTGACCGTGATCATACTGTATCTTGCGCTCATAGCGATGGGGGTAATGAAGACGGATGCGTCTATGCTTCTTAAGATACCCGTATTCTGGATACTCAGGAGCATCCCGTGGATATATGTATATCTGCAGGGCAGAGTATTGTCGAGGATCACGCATCCGCTGTATATGCTTGAGGTGTTGATACTTTTGGCGATGCTCATAAACGGAGCAGGTAAAGCTAATACCAATGAACGCGGAGAGAGGCTTTGCAGAGCCCTGATTCCGGCCGCAACCTGTTTTATTGCCATAGTATGCATTTTACTGCTTCCCGTGAGATTTAAGTATGTTTCCTTAAGCACCGCGGACAGGAGCGAGGCCAATATAAGTTATGAGAAGATGATGGAGCGCATATCGGCGGATCCGGACACATATTATTATCTTGATACATACATGACGGTCGACTGGACCGAGAAGATATTTACAGACAGTCATATATCCAAGAAGAACATGCAGCTTTTAGGCGGCTGGATGGGCAACAGTCCGCTGGATACAGCCAAGAAGAGCGCATATGGAGACTGCGAGGTTATTTTGACAAATAACGACTAAAAAAGTAAGATTATATAAGATGTAATCATGCCTTCAGAGGCGGAGTCGGATTAGAGGAGATCATGAAGAAGATATCATTTGTAATACCGTGCTACAGGAGCGAGAAGACACTTGCGGGCGTAGTGGGTGAACTTAAGGATAAGATGGCTACCATGGCGGATGAATACTCATATGAGATCATCCTTGTCAATGATGATTCACCGGACGGTACATATAAGGTTATAGAGGAACTGGCAGCAGGTTCGGACAATACACTGGGTATCAGTCTTGCCAGGAACTTCGGACAGCACTCTGCGCTCATGGCAGGATTCCATTATGTCACGGGAGATGTGGTCGTGTGCCTGGATGATGACGGGCAGACGCCTGCAGAGGAAGTCGACAAGCTGCTTAAGGCGGTCGCTGACGGAGCGGATGTAGCCTACGCCAGATATGCACATAAAAAGCATTCTTTTTTCCGGAACTTCGGAAGCTATGTCAATGAGAAAATGCTGCAGTTCCTGTTGGGCAAGCCCAAGGAGCTCATAGTCAGCAGTTATTTCGCCGCAAGCAGATTCGTGATAGATGAAGTGATCCGATATGATAAGAGTTATCCGTATATGATGGGTCTCGTGCTTCGGACCACCAACAGGATCGTCAATGTGGATGTGGATCACAGACAGAGAGAGGTCGGCGAGAGCGGATATACCATAGGCAAGCTGCTGACTCTGTGGATGAACGGTTTTACCGCATTCAGCGTGACTCCGTTAAGAGTATCCACATGGACAGGCTGCATATTTGCGGTCATAGGCTTCCTATATGGCATATACACGATAATCAAGCACTTTGTGTGGGGCATAGCTCCGATGGGATACGATTCCCTCATGTCAGCCCTTATGTTCATAGGCGGAACTATACTTATGATGTTAGGGCTTGTGGGTGAATACATAGGCCGTATGTATATGGGCATGAACAATGCGCCTCAGTACATAATAAGAGAGACGACAGCCCCTGAGAGAACGGATTAGCATATGCATGAGAGAGTAAGCGAGGCGGACAGAATATATATTCGCAGGATCACGGAAGATGATACGGATCTTATCGTGGACTGGCGTAACCGTGAGGATGTAAGGCAGCATTTCTTCTTCAGGGAACCGTTTACCAGACAGATGCATGAGAAGTGGTTAAGGGACAAGGTAGCCACGGGTCTGGTGGAGCAGTTCATCGTATGCATGAAGGAAGATGACAGACCTGTCGGCAGCAGTTATCTTCGCGATATCGACAGGGATGAAGCATCAGCGGAGTACGGGATATTCATAGGTGAAGCCGATGCAAGAGGCAGAGGGCTCGGAGCCGAGATACTTAAGGCGACAATGGACCACGCCGTTAATGATATGGGACTTAAGCTCATAAGGTCCAGAGCGATCTCGACTAACATTGCATCCATTAAGATATTCACGGATTACGGATTTACGGTCAATGATACCGTAAGAGGGGTCACCTGTTCAGACGGCAATATGGTCGATATGGTGCTCATGAGTTACGGTAAGAGATAGAGGGTTTGCAGAAGAAGACAGACAGATAAAAGAGGGAGCGGATGATATGAACAAGAACGGAGAGATATGCCTGGGAGTTGCCGGTGCGGGACGTGCCACGGAACTTCATATGAATGCCCTTAAGCGTTTCAGCGGTGTTCCGGTATGCTATAAGCACATCATTGCCAGGAGATTTGAGCAGGTGGATGCAGCCAAGAGGAGGTTCGGGTTTCAGAACGCATCTCTTGATTTTGACGATCTCTTAAATGATCCGGAGATTGATGTCATAGATATCTGCACGCCGCCTTACCTGCACGAGGAGATGATAGAGAAAGCCATCCGTGCAGGGAAGCATGTCATCTGTGAAAAGCCTTTAAGCGGATATTTCGGCAAGGACACGGATAAGACTCCGATAGGAATAAATGTATCCAAGTCCGTGATGTATGATGAACTTATCGGAAGCTTAGATCACCTGAAAAAGGTCATAGACGGGTCCGATAAGAAGTTCATGTATGCCGAGAACTTTGTATATGCGCCCGCCATCATGAAGGCGGCTGAGATAATAAGAGAGAAGAAGTCGAGGATCTTATTTGCCAAGGGTGAAGAGAGTCTTAAGGGATCCAGCTCGCCGGTTGCCGGTGAATGGGACAAGACCGGCGGCGGAACTTTTATCCGTACCGGTGCACATCCTCTGAGTGCGGTCCTTTGGCTTAAGCAGGTAGAGGCCAAGGCCAGAGGGACAGAGATACATGTGGAGAGCGTCTATGCCGATATGGAGACGATCACCAATGATCTTACGGAATACGAGCACAGACATATAGCTGCAAGACCCAATGACGTCGAGGATATAGGAACAGTCATCCTTAAGTTCTCGGACAAGTCAAGGGCAGTCATAATGGCGACGGATACGCTGCTTGGCGGCAGCCGCAACTATGTGGAACTGTACTGTAATGATGCAACGCTCAACTGCAGGCTGACGATGTCCGACCTTATGGACACCTATTTCCTTGATGAGGACGGACTTGATGATGTGTATATATCCGAGATGCTCCCCAGTAAGACGGGTTGGAACCACCCCTTCTTGGAGGATGAGATCATAAGAGGATATACGGATGAGATGAGAGATTTTATCGAATCGATATATTACGGAAGAGAGCCCAAGTCAGGCTTCGATCTTGCCTATGACACGATCAAGATAATCTATGCGGCATACAAGTCGGCAGAGATAGGGAAACCGGTGATATTCTAGATGAAGTACATTAAGAGTCTTCCGGAACCGGATGAGCTTACAGCTGATTATCCGATATCGGAGGAGAACAGGAATAACAGAATAGAGCGCCTTAATGAGATCAGGGACATACTCGAAGGCTCTGACAGGCGCAAGCTCATCATAGTGGGTCCCTGTTCTGCGGACAATGAGGACTCCGTACTTGAGTATGCCTGCAGACTGCGGGATCTTCAGGAAAAAGTGAGCGACAGACTGCTGCTCATTCCCCGCATATATACGAGCAAGCCCAGGACGAACGGCAAGGGCTACAAGGGACTCGTACACAGACCGGAATCCGACAGCCCCGATGATGATCTTATCTCGGGCATAGCTTCCATGAGGAGGCTCCATGTGAGGGTTGTGGAGGAGACCGGACTGTTCGCCGCGGATGAACTTCTCTATCCCGAGCTGTACAGATATCTTGAAGACCTTTTGGTTTATGTGGCCATAGGAGCCAGATCCGTCGAGGATCAGCAGCACAGGCTCATAGCCAGCGGAATGGATGTACCTGTAGGCATGAAGAATCCCTTAAGCGGAAGTCTTACTGCCATGCTTAATTCCATTGTGGCAGCCCAGTCGCGCCAGCATCTTCCGTTCGGAGGCTGGGAAGTCGAGACCGAGGGCAATGAATATGCGCATGCGATGCTGCGCGGATATACCAATGCCGAGGGCAAGAATGTACCCAACTACTATTATGAGGACATATGCATATTGCATGATATGTATGTGAAGCTCAACTTAAGAAATCCCTCGGTGATAATAGACTGCAATCACGGCAATTCGGACAAGAAGTTTGAGGAACAGATAAGGATAGCCGAGAACGTCTGGGATTCCTGTGCCCGTAATACGAGTATCGACAGATTTGTTAAGGGTATAATGATAGAGAGTTACCTGGTCGACGGTTCCCAGATGATAGGTGAGGGCCAGTACGGATGCTCCATAACGGATCCCTGTCTGGGCTGGGAAAAGACCGAGAGACTTATCAGGAGACTGGCCGATGAATAGGTTTATTAATAAACCGTTTATTCCATATATCGTGGCATTATCGGGAACATACGGGCTGCAGGGTATAGCAGCCCTGCCTGTATCGGAGAATATACGGATCACCAACAGTATATTCTCATTTTTTGTATTCATTATACTTGCGTTTGTCCTGTCACGGGCGAAGGATTGCTTTATCGGTTCCGATAAGTGTACAAAGGCCTGGGCTGCGTTTTTTTCCGTGCTCTTATCCGTTGCACTGCATTTCGGAAGCAGGCTGGAATCGACGGATAATGTACGGTTGGACGACGTCTTTATGTGGCTTCGCATAGTCTGCCTGATCATCTGTCTGATACCGGTCGTATGCCTGCTGTGGGATGTCAGCGCATCGGCTGCGGATAAGCTGTTCCGTAATACGGAGACTTCCAAGGCATACACCCCTCTTAAGATATGGCAGGTGTGGGGGATAATCTTCTTACTGTGGATCCCGGTATTCCTTGCGCTTTTCCCCGGCGCTTTCGTATATGATGCGCAGGAAGAGTATATAGAGGTGATATCGAGGGCTTTTACGATGCACCATCCGCTCCTGCACGTTCTGCTCTTAGGCGGGATAGTTCACGGTGCAGAATATGCGGGCCTGGGTGCCAATGCGGGAATAGCGGTATACGTGCTCCTGCAGATGGCCGTAATGTCCGGAATACTCGCATACACGATCAAACGCCTCGAAAGCTTCGGCCTTAAGAAAGCATATCTGACAACAGTGATGGTGATCTGCGGGATCTTCCCAGTATTTCCGATGTATGCCGTATGTACGGCCAAGGACGGACTGTTCACATCCTTTCTGCTGTTGGCGGTCGTGGAATTATGTGTATACATTCTGAGAGTCGAAGACTTTGATCCCTTCATTTTTACCCTGGGATCCGTAATGATGATGCTGCTTCGCAACAACGGATTCTATGCCTATGTTGCGGCCATGACGATCATCGCGGTTACGGAACTCATAAGGAACAGGGGCAAAAACGGGACGACTGAGACTGAAGCCGGCGATAAAGATAACGAAAACGGGGCGGACGCTAAGAAGATCAAGAAGACTCATACCAGGGCGGGAAGAGTATATAAGCTCATAATGCTGACAGTACTGTCAGTAGTTCTGTATGTGGGATCGAATGCGGTACTTAAGATAGCGACACAGGCGGAGGATAACGAGCATCAGGAGATACTCACGGTTCCGATACAGCAGCTCGGAAGAACTTATGCATATACTCCGGAAGTGTTCGGTGAAGAGGATGAGGAGACGCTTAAGAGCTTTTTGCCGGATGAGTATCTCGGTACATATTCATTCAGGGTAAGCGATGTACTTAAGAGCGGATTCAATAATGCGGCGTATGAGAGAGATCCGTCCTCGTTCCTGTCGTTATGGTGGAGAACGGGTGTCAAAAAGCCTCTTGTATATCTCAATGCATGGTTGGGGACATCTTACGGATACTGGTATCCCGATGCGCTCAATAATGTATATGCAGGCAATCAGATGTATACATTCCAATATACCGAGAGTTCTTACTTCGGCTTCGAGACGGAACCGCCGGGACACAGGGACAGCAAGTTCCCTCTTCTTGAGAGGTTCTATGAGTGCTTAAGTTTAAGAAGGTTCCAGCAGAAGGTTCCGGTCGTAAGCCAGTTGTTCTCGCCGGGATTTATGTGGTGGGTTTGTGCGTTTGTGCTGTTTGGGATCTTTGCCCGCGGACGCAGGACGCTCAGAAGAGCCATACCTCTGCTGCCCGTCGTGATGCTCTGGCTCACCGTGCTGCTGGGTCCCACGACACTTGTCAGATATGTGCTCATACTGTGGTTTGTTATTCCTCTGTATCCCGTGTTCATCCGCAAGAAGGATGATGTGCGGATTCCGGACGAGATATAAATATATGATCGGAGATCTGTAGATGGCAGACAATAACCGTAAGATAGGCAGAATTGCCTTCTATATAGGTGACCTGGGCAAGGGAGGAGCGGAACATGTTATCCGCAATCTTGCCGAATATTTCTATTCTCAGGGCGTGGAAACCTATATGGTGACCAAGCTTAAGGAAGAGGATGAATATGAATTAAGCGAAGGCATCGAGAGGATAATAGCGGATATAACACCGGATGAGGAAGGCGGAAGGATCCACAATCTCATAGCCAGAGTCCGTAAGCTTAGGAAGATATGGAGCGATATCCGGCCGGATGTCATTGTATCGTTTATCCGCAAGAATAATCTTATGGCGCTTGCATCAGCTTCACCTCTTAAGATACCTGTGGTCGTAAGTGTCCGTTCGGACCCTGCGAGGGAATTCGGCGGAGGAATATTTGAAAAGCTCAGTTTTTTCATGTTCAGGAAGGCTGCGGGAATTGTGGTGCTGACGAGTCAGGCCACAGAATACTTCCCGGAGACGCTTAAGAAAAAAGTGACTGTGATGCCCAATGCGATCGACCGCAAATTCGTGGATGTGATCAATGCCAAGAAGGAGTGGTACGGTATAGACGAAGACCTTGATCCCGATGAGGATCAGGCCAGGCTGATGTATTCCAAGAGGAAGCATGAAGTCATAACCGTGGGACGCATAGATGACAACAAGAACCAGAAGATGCTGGTCGATGCATTTGCAATGATCGCACATAAGCACCCCGACTGGACTCTTCACATATACGGTGACGGTGAAGACAGGATGGACCTCGTGGAACATGTCGTAGGACTTGATAAGGAAATGATGAAGCAAGGCGCCTACAGACCGGGCAGCCGTGACGAGGCCGGCAATTATTCCAACATATCCGACAGGATAGTCTTCCACGGAGTCACCGACAATGTGGCCAACATCATGGCAAGCAGAGCTGTATTTGTGCTTCCGTCCAGAAGGGAGGGCATGCCGAATGCGCTCATAGAAGCGATGGTTATGGGAATGGCCTGCATCAGTACGGACTGTCCCTGCGGCGGTCCTGCGGAACTTATCAAGGACGGAATCAACGGACTTCTCGTTCAGGTTACGGATGTATCGACGATGGCCGATGACCTGGACAATCTTATGTCGGACGACGAACTGCGCATGATGTTGGGGACACAGGCTTCGCGCCTCATCGACACGGTTCATCCCGATGCAGTATGTCGTCAGTGGCGAGAGTATCTTGAGGGCATTGTATAATTGTGCAGCAGTCCGTGCCGGCATATATTGTACCGCGGACACGCTTGCGCTAAGGTTCCGACGCAGCGGTACATAAGTCGGCCGGAATACGCCGACTAAGTACCGGCGTCTCCAATTGTCCGCTTGCACAATATATGCCGGCACGGACGATACAGATTATATGTGGACAAATAATCATATGAACAGAATCAGACAGATACTGAACAATAGAATATGTGCCGTTGATGTATTGTATTCGGTTTTGTTTGCGTTGATGACGGTATTGAGCAGGCATACTGTATACAGTGATGCTGTGGAATCCAATATACTGACCGTATATGTCAGTCCGCTTAAGATTTCGGATATTATTGTTTTCCCGGTGGCTGCGGTTGCCGCTTTTCTGTGCCTTCAGCTGCTAAAAGTCGTCTTCGGCAGGATAAGACCTTACGTTTTTAACAATGAGGATAAGGTTACGGGCAGAAGAAAAGTGTTCCTGTGGGTTATGATATTTGCGGTCATCATGATCTGTTATATCCCTTATATGATGAGCTTCTGGCCGGGCGGGATATACAATGATACCTGTGACACGATAGATATCGCTCTCGGAAGATCTGCCATGAGCGATCAGAATACGGTATTGTATGCACTGTTTTGGAAGTTGATCTTCGGTATCGGCCGGATATTCGATCAGGGCGATTACGGCGGGCTTAAGCTTATGACCGTATTGCAGTGCGCTGCCGTTGCGGGTGTTGCTGCAGGCTTTGTCACATGGTTAAGGGCGAAGGGACTCAGAAAGTGGGTTGCTGTTATGTTAACCGCAGCCACGGCTCTGTTTCCGATCTTTCCGTATTACGGGATAAGCCTGTGGAAGGAGACCTGGTTCGGCCTGGAGTTCTTCATCTATACCCTGATGTGGCTTGAGATGGCTGAGAGACTGCATGTTAAAGAAGCAGATACAGGCGGCGGACAGGATACGGAAACCGGTGACATGAAAGCCTTGGTCATATTCGATATTCCCATGATCATCATGTACATTATGTCAACCATGCTGATCGTCTTCGGTCGTAACAACGGCCTGTATGTTGTCCTGTTTGTCATGGTACTCTCGCTTATAATGCTTCGAAAAGTCTTAGGTAAGAGAGTTCTTAAGAGAGTTTTCTTAGTTAACATAACTATTGTAGTTCTGGCTCTGGCCATTAAGGGCCCCGTATACAGGGCAGCAGGGATAAAGAGTTCATCTCCGGCAGAGAGCCTCGGCATACCGCTTCAGCAGACGGCATATATGATAAGCGGCAGCGCTCTTATGAGTGTGTCCGAATACTATTATTCCGATGAAACGGCAGATTCTGCAGAGAACCTTGATGATATTGTAAGAGAGGGGCTTTCGCTTAGTGACAGTGAGTACGAGGTCATCACTTCCGTCATGCCTTTGGATGCCTGGGTCAATGTGTATAACCCGGTAGTTGTGGATTCCATCAAGTTCTCGGATTTCTTTGATAAGGAATACTTTGATTCGCATACAGGGGATTTCCTCAGGACCTATGCAGGAATTGTCCTTAAGAATCCGAAGCTTGCGATGCAGGGTTATCTCTTATCCACGATGGGATTCTGGGATGCATACAAGTCAAGCTCAAGTGCCTATATATGTACGGCGCATACGGCTCAGGCAGAGTACTTTATGAGTGATTACTTCAATTCACTGACCGATAAGTACCTGTCGGATATAGTGGGACCAAGGTGGTATATGAGTGGCGGAGCGCTTGTGTGGATCATGTTGGGACTGCTCGCGATCTGTATGGGCTTAAGAAAAGATGACGGGACTGATGAGGCAGACGGTGTCCGTTCCGGGGGGGGAAAGAAGGATAGCAGCAGAGTTATGTCAATCTGCGTATTTTTGCCCGGAGTAGGATTATGGCTTACATATATGCTGGCTACACCGTTATCATTCTCGTTCAGATATCTGTTCGGCCTGTTGTTATGTATACCAATCTATATCATTGCCTGCATCAAAAAAGCGCAGTCCTGAGAAAACCTCATGACTGCGCTTTTAATATTATGTCTGTCTCTATTGTCTTGCGAAATCCTTGATCTGGTCCTTGGTGATGGCACCTACGGACTTGCCTGCAACTTCGCCGTTCTTAAGAAGGATAAGCGTCGGTATCTGCATGACCTTATATCTGGCAGCGATCTCTTCCTGATCATCCACGTTGACTTTGGCTACCGCCACATCATCCATCTCTTCTGATGCTTCGTCAACCCTGGGAGAGAGTATCTTGCAGGGTCCGCACCATTCTGCCCAGAAGTCTACGAGTACCGGCTTATCGCTCTCGCTTATGAGTTTGTCAAATGCTTCAACTGAACCGATATTAACTACTGACATTGCTTTTCCTCCGTTCTTTGAATTATTACCCTGTGCTAACCTGATTATAACAGTGATATGTGTATTTGCACCATAAAAATTGTATTAAATCCCGAACAATATCCGTTATGTACATTCAGACAGCGTCCCGTGCGTGTACCAAAGCGCTTATGCCGGACCCGCCGCTATAATGTCCGCTTTGCAAATTATTGGTAAAAATCGCCTGCATGGATTATAATATACAGGATATAAACATAAGAAGCGGTTTTTGTGATGAAGACCCGAAAGGATGATATACGGTAATGAAGAAGATATATCTCTCATCTCCGACAATGTACGGAGATGAACAAAGATTTGTTGCGGAGGCGTTTGATACCAACTGGGTAGCACCTTTAGGTCCGAATGTCACGGCATTTGAGCAGGAAATGTGTGAATATACGGGATGCAGCCACGCTGCCGCTCTTTCGGCAGGTACGGCGGCCCTTCATCTGGCCATGAAGTGTCTTAATATCGGTCCCGGAGATGTAGTGTTCTCTTCGGATCTTACATTTGCGGCAACCTGCAATCCCGTGACATATGAGAACGGAACGCTCGTGTTCATTGATTCGGAATACGACACCTGGAACATGGATCCGGAGGCGCTTAAGAAAGCTTATGAGAAGTATCCGAATCCCAAGGCCATTCTTATTGCACACCTGTACGGAACCCCGTCCAAGATCGATGAGATCATGGCAATAGCCGCAGAGCACGGCACGCCGGTCATAGAGGATGCCGCAGAGGCATTAAGCTCTACATATAAGGGCAGACAGTGCGGAACCTTCGGAGACATAGGCATCTATTCATTTAACGGCAACAAGATCATCACCACTTCAGGCGGCGGAATGATGGTATCGAAGAATGAAGAGTATACGAAGTTTGCGGTATTCCTTGCGACACAGGCAAGAGACCCGGCCAGATACTACCAGCACAGCCACATAGGATACAATTACCGCATGTCCAATGTTGTGGCGGGTATAGGCCGCGGACAGCTGCTTCACTTAGAGGAGCATAAGGCTCTTAAGAAAAAAATATATGAGACTTACAGACAGGCATTCGAGGATATCTCCGATATTAAGATGAATCCTCTTAACAAGGACGGCGATGCCAATTGCTGGCTCTCATGTATGACGATCTCAGACGGATGCAGCGTTAAGCCTGATGATGTAATGGATGCTCTGGCTGAGCTTAATATCGAGACAAGGCCCATTTGGAAGCCCATGCACCTTCAGCCCGTATATGCGGACAATGACTTCTTTACCGTGGACGGTCTGCAGGAGAATAAGGCTGCAGTAAAGGGTGATAACGGCGGTAACTGGGATAAGAGTGCAGGCGGAGATATCTTCAGACGCGGACTGTGTCTGCCTTCGGATATCAAGAATACCGATGAAGACATGGACCTGATCATCAGGACCGTCAGGAAAGTATTCGGGAAATAAAAGTGGATAAGCATAAGTCTCACGGAATCTATGAGAAGTGCATAAAGAGACCTCTTGATGCGGTACTTGCGACGGCTGCGGCTGTCGTGCTGTCTCCTGTTATGTTAACCACGGCGATACTTGTAAGAGTTAAGCTCGGTTCACCCGTGCTGTTTAAGCAGGACAGGCCGGGGCGTGATGAAAAGGTATTCAGATTATACAAGTTCCGCACCATGACTGATGCAAAGGATGCGGACGGCAATCTTCTGCCGGATGAAGAGCGTCTGCCCCGATTCGGACTAAGACTCAGGGCCACATCACTCGATGAGCTGCCCGAGCTTTTCAATATAATCAAAGGTGATATGAGCATAGTCGGACCGAGACCGCTGCTCGTCAAATACCTGCCCAGATACAACGATCACCAGCGCAGAAGGCATGAAGTCAGACCGGGATTCACGGGGCTTGCTCAGGTACACGGGCGCAACGGGATATCCTGGGAGGAGAAGTTTGACTGGGATGTTAAGTACGTGGACAATATCACTTTTGCAGGAGATCTGAAGATCATAATCGATACCATAGGTACGGTGCTTAAGAGAGAAGGCATAAGTGCTGAAGGCAGTGCGACCATGGAGGAGTTCATGGGTACTGAAGCTGATCGTAAGAACAGAGAAGAGGATCAAAAGATATGAATATACTGATGTGCAGCGCCGGAAGAAGAGTTGAGCTGCTTAAGGACATACGTAAGAGCATGAGTCCGGGCTCGAGGATAATCGCAACGGACTTAAGTGAATATGCGCCGGCTCTGTATGAGGCGGATAAGTACTATCTCGTACCGAGGATCGATGATCCCGCATATATCGATACAGTGCTTAAGATCTGTAAGATGGAGTCAGTGGATGCGGTCACGACTCTCATAGATCCCGAGATAATGCTGTTAGCGGAGAACAGAGAGAGGTTTGAGGATATCGGAGTGGAGGTGCTTGCTCCTTACGTCGATACGGCAAGGCTCTGCTTTGATAAGTATGAGATGTATAAGTATCTTACGGACAAGGGCATTCCTACCGTTCGTACATGGGGCACTCTTAGTGAGGCGGAGGCAGCGGCAGAGTCAGGTGAAGTCACTTTTCCCGTATTCGTCAAGCCAAGGCGCGGCAGCGGAAGCGTCGGAGCTAAGAAGATATTTGATCTCGAGGCACTCAAGGTCGCCTTTGAAGAAGATGACACCTTGATCATGCAGGAGTATATGGACTGCCTCGATCTTGATGCCGACATATATGCGGATACGGTCTCTCATGAGCCCGTGGCGATATTCTCCAAGAAGAAGATCTCGACTACTATAGGCGGAGCCAATAAGACGATCTCATTTAAGGATGAGAAGCTCTTTGCGTTCGTTAAGGAGTTTATGAAGCACTTTGAGTTTAACGGACCCTTAGACGCCGATTTTTTCTGCAGGGACGGAGAGTATTATCTGTCTGAGATCAATCCGAGATTTGGCGGAGCATATCTGCATGCATACGGCGCCGGAGTGGACTTCATAAAACTCATTGAGAATAACTTAAGCGGTAAAGCCAACGAGAGCATAGTCGGCGAATATGACGATGGTGTCGTTATGATGATGTATGACAGCGTGATCATTAAGTCTGAGCGTGAGCTGGCAGATCCCGACAGCGATATGGCGTGAGGACGATCCGCGGGGTACGGTGATATGAAGAAGGTACTGATCTTATCCAATTCCGCCAGCGGGCTGTATGAATTTCGTATCGAACTGATACAGAATCTGCTTGGCGACCATGAAGTGTATATATCTCTTCCGGAAGCGGAGGATGACAGGTATGTAACGGAGTTCTCGAAGAGAGGCTGCCATGTGCTCCACACTCCCTTTGAGCGGCGCGGGATGAATCCGGCGAAGGACCTTGATCTGCTAAAGGCATACAAAAAGATCATGCGCGATATCTGCCCGGACGTAGTCTTTACATATACGATCAAGCCCAATATCTACGGAGGCCTTGCGGCAAAGAGCCTTAAGATCCCGTATTTTACGAATATTACCGGACTCGGTACGGCAATCCTCGGCGGCGGGGTGCTCGCCCGGGGGCTTATGTGTCTGTACCGTCTTGCGACACGTCAGGCTGCCTGCATTTTTTTCCAGAACTCATCTAACATGCAGTTCATGACATCGCATGGTATCCGCGGCAAGGGTAATACAAGACTTCTGCCGGGATCGGGCGTGAACTTAAGCGTTCATTCCTACAGGCCTTATCCGTCGGATGAGAACGGGATAAGGATACTCTCTGTTCTTCGCATAATGGAGGACAAGGGAATGGAAGAACTGCTCAAGGCGGTAGAAGTGCTGGGTACGGAGACGGACAAGGACGATGATCCGGACGCTGCGAAGAGAGTTCATTTTGTGCTTGCCGGGCATTATGAGGAAGAGACCAGGGCCGAATATGAGCCTGAGATAGAGAGGCTTGCAGCGGAAGGCAAGCTTACATACCTTGGATTTGTGGATGAGATGGACCCCGTGTATGCGGACAGCCACATCGTCGCACATCCCTCTTATCATGAGGGCCTGTCCAATGTCTGCCTTGAAGCGGCGGCCTGCGGACGGCCTGTGGTAACTACCGATATCCCCGGCTGCAGGGAGACGGTGAATGAAGAGTCGGGGCTGTTATGCAAGCCGCGGTCTTCGTTTGAGTTCATCCGCGCCCTTGAAAAAATGATCGCACTCACTTCTTCCGAGCGCGAAGCCATGGGCCGCGCAGGGCGGGCACATATCGAGAAGAATTTTGACAGGAATCTGGTCATCAGAGCATACAGGGAAGAACTGGACAGGATAAAGATCGGAAACAGAACTTAATGGATAGAGAAAAGTCCCGCAAGATCGGGAGGGGACCGGGCAATTTCATATTTCAGGCGGGCATACTTGCTGCGGCAGGTATCATCGTTCGCATCATAGGCATATTATACAGAAGTCCTCTTGTTGCCATAATCGGCGATGAGGGTAACGGCTATTATAATACTGCCTATGTTATCTATACCATCATTCTGCTGATCTCGTCTTACAGTATTCCTTCAGCCATATCCAAGGTGATAGCCGCAAGGCTGTCCGTAGGTGAGTATCGTAATGCTTTCAGGCTGTTCATCGGGTCCATAGTATATGTGGTCATCATGGGCGGTGCAGGGAGCATCGTGTGCTTTATGTTCGCCGGACGGCTCGTGGGTGAGAATTCCGCAGAGGTCCTCAGGGTCTTCGCACCAACCATATTCTTATCAGGACTTCTCGGAACATTAAGAGGATTCTTCCAGGCTCACAGGACGATGGTGTATACGTCTTTTTCGCAGATACTGGAGCAGATATTCAATGCCATCGTGAGCATAACGGCGGCATATATATTTGTGAGATCGCTTGCCGGTCACAGCGATACGGAGATAGCCATAGGAGGAGCCAAGGGAAGCGCCATAGGTACGGGAGCCGGTGTTCTGGTGGCTCTTGTTTTTATGATATTGGTATATATATCCAACAGAACGGATATTCATGACAGGATGGCTTCGGACAGAACGGTCAGGGAGGGCCTTCTGTCTCCCGTTAAGATAGCGGCGATCATATTCGGGATGGTGACTCCCGTCGTTCTCAGTACATGCATCTACAATCTGAGTATGGCTTCAAATCTTAAGATATATCAGCATATCGTGATGGAGTATAAGGATTACAGCGAAGCGGTGGCAACGACCAATTACGGTCTGTATTCAGGAAAAGCCATGCAGATCGTCAATATCCCGATCGTACTGGCGACAGCGATGTCATCGGCGATCATCCCGTCCATTGCCCACTCTCATGAGAGAGGAGAGTATAAGGACGAGAGACATAAGATCGGCTATGCCATCAGAGTCACGATGCTGCTTGCCATTCCGTCGGCATTCGGTCTGTGTGCACTTGCGGAACCAATTACCGTTCTTCTGTATCCGCAGAGGGCTTCATATAAGACAGTGTCGCATCTTATCATGGCACTCAGTATCACCGTGATCTTCTACTGCCTCTCTACATTGAGCAATGCGATCCTGCAGGGAACGGGTAATGTGAGCATTCCCGTTATCAATGCGGCAATTTCTCTTGCTCTTCAGGCGGGACTGCTGATACTGTTGCTGCGAACCACCAAGCTTGATCTTTATGCCCTGTGTATCGTGACTATACTTTATTCATTCCTTATGTGTATCCTTAATTCCGCCGCTATATACAGAAGGCTTAAGTACAGGCAGGAGTATATTAAGACCTTTGTGCTTCCGACGGCTGCATCCGTGATCATGGCCATAGTGGCTAAATCCGCCGAATTGTTGGTGAGTCTGTGTATCAGAAAGAGAGCGGGGGATCCGGACATGGCCATTATGGGAATGAACAATGTACTTCGCCTGACGGCCGGGATAGTCATGGCGGTCCTGACATACGGACTGCTGACCCTGAGGCTTGGTATCATAGGCGAGAAAGAGCTTAAGCTCCTGCCTAAGGGGACTGCGATCGCTACCGTACTTAAGAAGGTCAAGTTATTAAGATAAGCTTAATTCTGACATAGTATTACATTATAAATAGGTAAAATGGGTAGATTTTTTCTATCATAAGTTGTAGAATTACAATTGCGTTTTATGGAATTATTTTGCAGAGATTGGAGCAGGATCATTAATGCGCACAAAGATATACAGAATGATCATTATAGCGATAGTCCTGTCGGCACTTGTGCTGACGGGTTGTGATACATCCGGTTTTGCCCCCACATCGGGAGTAAGGGAATCACAGGAACAGGCAGAGGAAGAGACACAGTCTGTCAGTGAAACCGGAGTGCCCGAGACGGAGGATGCCCAGCCTGAAGGTCAGACGGAAGCAGCGGAAGATCCGGAGGATGATGCTGATGAAGGGGAAGAGGTTTTCTATTCCAACTTCACGGGGCTGCCCATAACTTATAACTGGCTTGATCACAGACCTTTAGCCGTAATGCTCAACAACATTGAGGCAGGATGCCCTCAGTCTGGTATTGAACAGGCTTCTATCGTATATGAGTGTCCGGTGGAAGGACGTATAACCAGACTGATGGGAATATTCGAGAAGTATGAGGAGATCGAGAAGATAGGCTCGATCCGTTCGAGCAGAGATTACTTTGTGTACTATGCTCTCGAGTTCGATGCCATATATGCACATTTCGGACAGGCTACGGCTTATGTCGGCGAGCTTCTCAATTCCGATGCGGTAGATAACATATCGGGTGCGGTATCCGGGATCAACAGGCCGGCTACGCATGCTTTCTACAGAAGTACCGACAGAAAGGCACCTCATAATGTATATATAGATAATGAAGGATTGGTTGCGGACAGGGATGAATTCGGATACAGGACCACATTAAGGATGGGATTCCAGAAGAAGTTCTTATATCCCGAGAACGGAGAGAGAGTTACTTATGACAATGCTCCGGATGCGACTGTCATGTATCCCGGCGGCAAGACATCCACGGCTGCCAACGGATTCTCCAAGGTGCAGGCGAGATTCGAATACAATCCGGATGACGGCAAGTATTACAGATATCAGTACGGCGGACCGCATATAGATCTCGAGACAGGAGATCAGCTTAAGTATGATAATGTCGTGTTCCAGTATGTAGACGGTATCGTCAGGGACAGCCATGATTATCTCGGCTTCGGACCCTTGGGCGGATCCAATGACAAGTGTATCGTCTTTACGGCCGGCAAGATGATCGAGGGTAAGTGGTCCAGGACCGATGTATTCGGACCTGCCAAGTACTATGATAAAGACGGTAATGAGATAACGGTGAATCCCGGTAAGACCTGGGTGTGCACCATATGGAATGATTACGCTGATGATGTTGTGATCGAATGATGAGATGATCGGGAGGAAAGACAGTCCATGAAGACAATAGGCAGAAGCTTTTTGATGGCATTTTCGGGTTACTCCATAAGCCCTAAGTCAAGCCTTGAGAGAAATAAGGAGAATTGCGGATTTATACTCACGTTTATCCCGCTGATCGGAGCGATCATCTGTGTGCTGATCAACAGGTGGGCGGTTCTCTATCCTTATGCCTGTGATTTTCCGGTGCTTCCCGCCGTGGTAGGCGCGGTCGTTCCTACCGTTCTGTCTGCAGGCGTGCATCTCGACGGCTTCTTCAGGACGACGGATGCGCTCAGTTCACACAAGTCGGCAGGTGACAAGCTTAAGATACTGAGTGAGGACGCTCACGGAGGATATTCAGCCATTATAGTATGCGTGTGTGTATTCCTTATATCCGTCGGAATATGGAGTGAGATGCCGATAGACGGAATATTCGTTATAGCTTTTGCTTATGTAATCTCAAGATCACTGTATGCGATTTCGGTTCTTACGGTCAGGCATGCGCCGGCTTCCAACAGCAAGATAGACTGTTATGTACCGGATAATAACGCTGCCAAATGGGTACAGGTCATCATCAATATAGCTTATATATGCATAAGCGCGGGACTGATGATCAATATCGCCGGAACCTACAGTGTACCCAGACCTTCCGTTGCGATAGCGAGCCTTATCGGTGCAGCGGTTACATTCATCTATTATCTGGTAGTTTCATTTAAGAACTTCGGAGGTATAACCGAAGAGACCGGAGGATTCTTTGTTGTCCTCTGTGAAGTGATAATTCCCATTGCGGCACTTGCTGCATTTAAGAGTCCGTTTTAACTTTATTGTCAAACAGGATATTTAACAAGGATCCCTCAGGGGATTTTTGTTTTTACGGAGGTATGATATGTTAGCACAGAAATATGTTGATATGCTCGGTCGTAAGTCTGTGATAAGAGAACTGTCTGAGTATGCGGTGGCAAGAGGTAAGGAGATAGGATATGAGAATGTATTTGATTATACATTGGGCAATCCTTCCGTTCCCGTTCCTGACAGTTATAACAACAGTCTCATAAGACTGATAGGTGAGAAGTCATCCATGGATCTTCACGGTTACAGTCAGAGTCTCGGTATCCGTGAGGTGAGAGATGCGGTCGCCCGGTCCTTAAACAGACGGTTTGGAATGAACTACACGCTTGACCATATTTTTATGACAAGCGGTGCCGCGGGTGCGATCGCTCATGCAGTCAGACTTGTTACCGTTCCCGGAGATGAAGTTCTGACATTTGCACCCTACTTCCCGGAATACGGTCCGTACGTGAATCATACGGGAGCGGTCCTTAAGGTCGTGCCTCCCAACACGGAGGATTTTCAGATCAATTTCACCGCGTTTGAGAGCATGATAAATGAGAAGACGATGGCTGTCCTGATCAATTCTCCAAACAATCCTTCGGGAATAGTCTACTCAACTTCCACGATCAAAAAACTTGCGGATATATTAAGAGACAAGAGTAAAGAGTACGGTCACATCATCTATCTTATCTCGGATGAACCGTACAGAGAGATCGTGTTTAAGGATGTGGATGCTCCATATGTGGCTTCGTTCTATGATGCTTCGATCACCTGCTATTCGTTCTCAAAATCATTGTCCGTACCCGGAGACAGAATAGGATATGTAGCAGTCAATCCTGCATGTCCGGATGCAGAAAAGATGATCGTTATGTGCGGACAGATCTCAAGAGGCATAGGGCATAACTGTCCCTCGGCCATAATACAATGGGCCGTATCGGAGAATCTTGATATCACTTCAGACATATCCGTATACGAACGCAACATGAATATTCTTTATGATGCTCTGTGTGATCTCGGGTTTGAAGTGGTCAAGCCCGGAGGAACTTTTTATATCTTCCCCAAGGCACTTGAAGATGATGCAAATGCATTCTGCAATAAGGGAAAAGCATATGACTTCATCGGCGTTCCGGCTGATTCTTTCGGGTGTCCCGGATACTTCAGACTGGCTTATTGCATAGAGACGGAGAAGGTTTTAAGATCGATAGACGCGCTTAAAAAATTCGTAAAAGAAGAATACGGAAAATGATTTTTCCAAGCGTAAAAATTTTATGACACGTGTGTCATATATACAATATGAACAAAAAAAGAGTGCAAATAAGTGATAAATTCGTACGTGTAGTATTGACACTTCCGTCAAAAAGTAATAGACTCACTATTGTACGAAGTTGATTAATGACAATAATTTTTTTGTCATAGATTGTTAATTGTGTTTAAGAAGGGAGAGACAAAATGGCAATCGAAAAAGTAACAGCTACACTTAAGAAGGATGTAGCACCTGTAAAAGCAACAGCTACGATCAAGGCTGATGCACTTAAGACAGAGATCAAGGCACCCGAAGTTAAGGCAGAGGCTAAGCCTGCAGCAAAGAAGCCCGCAGCTAAGAAGGCAGCAGCTAAGCCTGCAGCAAAGAAGACGGCAGCTAAGCCTGCAGCAAAGAAGGCAGCAGCTAAGCCCGCAGCAAAGAAGGCAGCAGCTAAGCCCGCAGCAAAGAAGACGGCAGCTAAGCCCGCAGCAAAGAAGACGGCAGCTAAGCCCGCAGCTAAGAAGACAACTGCAGCAGCTAAGCCCGCAGCTAAGAAGGCAGCAACAGCAGCTAAGAAGCCCGCAGCTAAGAAGACAACCAAGAAGACAGCTAAGAAGACTGTTATCAAGACAAGTGCAGTATTTGCAATTGCAGAGGGTAAGAATCTTACAGCTGATGCTCTTATGAAGCAGTACCTTAAGACTGCAAAGGATCGTTGCAAGTATGATCTCAAGATCAAGGCTGCAGACATCAAGAGCATTGACCTTTACCTTAATATCAAGGAGCAGATGGTATACAGCGTTATCAATGGTGAGATCAACGATCAGTTCGAGATGTATTGATCATCATCTGTTGATATCTGACACAGATCATTATGAAGGCTATCCCGATTTGTTCGGGGTAGCCTTTTTTGATTTGTGTACGCCGCCCGGCAGTAAGTGCAGATTTATAAATTGTTAATAAATAAGGTGTTGACACTTATGGCGTACGGGTGTATCTTATGTTTTGAGGGTATTAGCACTCATATATTGCGAGTGCTAACAATAGCAAAAAAAGGATGTGTATATGGAATTAAGCGAACGTAAGATGAAAATATTGCAGGCTATCGTCCGCAATTATCTTGAGACGGGTGAACCTGTCGGGAGTCGTACGATCTCCAAGTATACGGATCTTAATCTCAGTTCAGCCACTATCCGTAATGAGATGGCAGATCTGGAAGAGATGGGATTTATTGTTCAGCCTCATACTTCTGCCGGCCGCATTCCTACCGATTCCGGCTACAGGATATATGTTGATACCATGATGGCTGAGAAGGAGAAGGAAGTTGAGGAGCTCAAGACCACTCTTCTTGAAAAAGAAGAGAGACTGGATCAGCTTCTTAAGCAGACTGCCAAGCTCCTCGCGGTGAACACCAATTACGCGAGCATGGTCTCTGCTCCTTCCATACATCAGAATAAGCTTAAGCTCATACAGTTATCAAGAGTCAATGATGAACAGCTCGTAGCAGTAATAGTCATTGAAGGTAACGTGATCAAGAATACTCTGTTGGATGTCGCAGAGAAGATAAACGATGAGACTTTGTTGAAGCTCAATATCCTGCTCAATACACACCTTACCGGATTGTCCATAGAAGATATCAATCTCGGTATCATCTCTTCGCTTAAGACACAGGCAGGTATTCATTCGAATATAGTGAGTGACGTGATAGATGCGGTTGCGAGAGCGATACATGACGAGGATGATCTTGAGATATATACATCAGGAACGAACAACATCTTTAAGTATCCGGAACTTACGGGTGAAGGAGTGGCAAGTGAACTCATAGGAGCTTTCGAGGAGAAGCAGGCACTTAACGAACTCGTGGTAAGGACTCTGGCTGAATCGGATGAGACGGGCATACAGGTTTATATAGGTAATGAATCGCCTGTTCCCACGATGAAGGATTGCAGTATAGTGACCGCCACATATGATCTGGGTGACGGAATGAAGGGTACCATAGGTATCATAGGACCCAAGCGAATGGACTATGAAAAGGTAGTTGATAATCTCAAAGGCGTTATGCGCCAGCTGGATTCAATATACAAAAAATAGATACGAGAGGAAAAGAATATGGCGGACAAAGGTGAAGATATATTGAAGGAAGATAAAGATTTAAACGAGACTGAGTCCGAAGCGGCAGAGGACGTCACGAAAGGAACGGACGCAGACAAAGCTTCCGACGATAAGAATGAATCTGTTAAGGAAGAGAATACGGACAGTGAAGATACTCCTGAGCAGGACGGGACGGAAGAAGAAGGAGAAGATCCTCATAAGAAAGGAAAATGGAAAAAGAACGACAAAAAGCTTGACGCCCTGAAGGCTAAGAATGAAGAACTTGAGGACAGAGTAAAGCGTCAGATGGCCGAATTCGAAAACTTCAGAAAGAGGACGGAGAAAGAAAAGTCCGTAATGTTTGAGATGGGTGCGAAGAGCGTGATCGAGAAACTTCTTCCGGTAGTGGACAACTTTGAAAGAGGACTTGCAAGCGCATCCGAGGAAGACAGGTCGGATCCTGTATATGAAGGGATGAATCTGATATATAAACAGCTCGTTGACGAGCTTGATAAGCTGGGTGTCAAACCCATAGAAGCTCTCGGAGTTGAATTCAATCCCGAATATCACAATGCAGTCATGCAGGAAGAGACGGATGAGTTTGAGGAAGGCATCATATGTAAGGAGCTTCAGAAGGGATATACATACAGGGACAGCGTAGTCAGACACAGTATGGTAGCAGTGGCCAAATAGGGACGGATGAGGAGCCGTTTCTTATATATAAAGAGATAATAAGTACATTTAAAGGAGGAAATATATATGGGTAAGATAATAGGAATCGATCTGGGAACAACAAACAGTTGTGTGGCAGTTATGGAAGGCGGTAAGCCTACAGTTATCGCCAATACAGAGGGAGCACGTACCACACCTTCGGTTGTGGCATTTACCAAGACAGGTGAGAGGCTTGTGGGTGAGCCTGCAAAGCGTCAGGCAGTTACCAATGCAGAAAAGACAATATCATCTATCAAGAGAGATATGGGTACGGACAGAGGACGTACGATCGACGATAAGAAGTATTCTCCTCAGCAGATTTCAGCAATGATACTTCAGAAGCTTAAGGCTGATGCAGAGAGCTATCTCGGAGAAAAAGTAACAGAGGCAGTCATCACTGTACCTGCTTACTTCAATGATGCACAGAGACAGGCAACTAAGGATGCAGGTAAGATCGCCGGACTTGATGTTAAGCGTATCATCAACGAGCCTACGGCTGCTGCTCTTGCATACGGTCTTGACAATGAGAAGGAACAGAAGATCATGGTATATGACCTCGGCGGCGGTACATTTGATGTGTCCATCATCGAGATCGGCGACGGTGTCATAGAGGTGCTCGCTACCAACGGTGATACACACCTTGGCGGTGATGATTTCGATCAGAAGATAATCGACTGGATGCTTTCTGAGTTCAAGGCTGCAGAAGGCGTGGATCTGTCTAATGATAAGATGGCTCTCCAGAGACTTAAGGAAGCCGCAGAGAAGGCCAAGAAGGAACTGTCGAGCGCAACAACGACCAATATCAACCTTCCGTTCATCACGGCTACGAATGAGGGACCGAAGCACTTTGACATGAACCTTACAAGAGCCAAGTTTGATGAGCTTACATCTGATCTGGTCGAGAAGACTGCGATCCCCGTTCAGAATGCCATGAAGGATGCAGGACTTACCAACGCGGATCTCGGTCAGGTATTGCTCGTCGGAGGTTCTACAAGAATTCCCGCAGTACAGGAAAAGGTTAAGCTTCTTACGGGTAAGGAGCCTTCAAAGTCTCTGAATCCCGATGAATGTGTTGCCATAGGCGCGTCTATCCAGGGCGGTAAGCTTGCAGGTGATGCAGGAGCGGGTGAGATCCTTCTTCTTGATGTCACACCTCTTTCTCTCTCAATCGAGACAATGGGCGGCGTGGCTACAAGACTTATTGAGCGTAATACGACCATCCCTACCAAGAAGAGCCAGATCTTCTCAACGGCAGCCGATAATCAGACCGCAGTTGATATCAACGTGGTACAGGGTGAGAGACAGTTTGCCAAGGATAATAAGAGCTTAGGCCAGTTCAGACTTGACGGTATACCTCCGGCAATGAGAGGCGTTCCGCAGATAGAAGTTACATTTGATATAGATGCCAACGGTATTGTTAATGTATCGGCCAAAGACCTGGGTACAGGTAAGGAGCAGCATATCACCATCACGGCAGGTTCATCAATGTCTGATGATGAGATCGATAAGGCTGTCAAGGAGGCTCAGGAATATGAGGCTCAGGATAAGGCTCGTAAGGAGGCCATCGATACACGTAATGAAGCTGACAGCTTCGTATTCCAGACCGAGAAGGCACTCAATGAGGTAGGCGATAAGGTTGATGCAACGGAGAAGGCTTCAGTGGAAGCAGATCTTAATGCACTCAAGGAACTCCTTGAGAAGACCAAGGATCAGGAGCTTACTTCAGATCAGGTATCAGAGATCAAGGCGGCTCAGGAGAAGCTCATGACTGGTGCTCAGAGCCTGTTCTCCAAGATGTATGAGCAGGCACAGGGTGCAGCAGGAGCAGGCCCTGATATGGGCGCGGCAGCAGGAACTTCGGATGCGGCCGGTACGGCTGACAGTGCAGCAGAAGATGATATAATCGACGGAGATTTCCGCGAGGTATGATCCGGAAACTGAAATAGAAAGAGCGACTTAAGGGGGCAGACTGTGTCCCCTTAAGTGGCGATTAAGGAGAGCCGGCGCAAGATCCGGCTTGGAGGAATAATGGCTGAACAGAAGAGAGATTATTACGAGGTGCTGGGTGTAGACAAAAACGCCGATGAAGCAGCACTCAAAAAAGCATATCGTGCCCTTGCCAAGAAGTATCATCCGGATATGAATCCCGGAGATGCAGAGGCAGAGAAAAAGTTCAAGGAAGCATCGGAGGCATATGCCGTTCTGAGCGATCCTGAGAAGAGGAGACAGTATGATCAGTTTGGTCACGCTGCTTTCGAAGGAGCCGCAGGCGGAGGCGGTTTTGGTGGTTTTGACTTTAACGGAGCTGATTTCACGGATATTTTCGGTGATCTCTTTGGTGATCTGTTCGGGGGCGGCAGAAGAAGCAGTGCATCCAGGAGCGGTCCCATGAAGGGTGCCAATGTACGCACCAGTATGAGGATCACTTTCGAGGAAGCGGTATTCGGTTGTGAGAAAGAGATCGAACTGACTGTCAAGGAAGAGTGTAAGACCTGTAAGGGAACAGGTGCCAAGCCCGGAACGAGCCCCGTCACATGTACAAAGTGCGGGGGCAAGGGACAGGTCGTATTCACGCAGCAGTCGTTCTTTGGAACCGTGCGTAATGTGCAGACATGTCCTGATTGTCAGGGGACAGGTAAGGTAATCAAGGATAAGTGTCCGGATTGCCGCGGAACCGGTTATATCCCCATGAAGAAGAGATTTGCGGTGGATATACCTGCAGGAATAGATAACGGTCAGTGTAAGAGACTCTCAGGACAGGGAGAGCCGGGTATAAACGGCGGGCCGAGAGGTGATGTTCTTGTCGAAGTGATAGTCGGACGTCATCCGATCTTCCAGAGACAGGATATGAACATATTCTCTACCGTACCCGTATCATTTGCTATTGCGGCACTTGGTGGAGAGATCGTGATAGATACCGTGGACGGAAAGGTCATATACGAAGTCAAGGCCGGAACGCAGACCGATACAAGAGTAAGGCTTAAGGGTAAGGGTGTTCCTTCTCTCCGTAACAAAGACGTAAGAGGAGATCACTATGTCACTTTGGTAGTACAGGTACCTGACAAGCTTTCACACGAGGCAAAGGAACTGCTGACCAGGTTCGATGAGGCCAATGATGACTCGCTTAATGCAGCCAAGAGATTTACTGAGAGTAAATCTGCAAAGACAACATCTTCTGCGGGCGGCGGCAAGAAGAAAAAGAAGATATTCTGATATAGTTAAGAACAAAAGGTTTCGACACAACATATTGTGCCGGAACCTTTTTTATACTTTAAAAATGTGCTAAAATATATAGGATTATGGATACTGAGATTATTAGGTTTAACAGAGAAGATCCTGACATGACAGGGATCGATAAGGCAGGTAAGATCATTAAGGAAGGCGGACTTGTGGCTTTTCCTACGGAAACGGTATACGGTCTCGGTGGAGATGCGCTCAATCCCGATTCCAGCCGTAAGATATATGAAGCCAAGGGAAGACCGTCCGACAACCCTTTGATCGTGCATATTGCGGATGTTAAGGATATAAGTAAGATAGCCGTCACTGATAACATAGCATATGTTATTGATGATGTTTCGAATAAGATCGCCGAGCTGGCGGACAGATTCTGGCCGGGCCCGCTTACGATCATCCTTCATAAGACGGATGCGGTTCCACGTGAGACTACGGGCGGCCTTGATACGGTTGCAATACGCATGCCGTCAGACCCGATAGCACTTGCTTTTATAAAAGCATCAGGCGGTTTTATAGCGGCGCCAAGTGCCAATATCTCGGGAAGACCGAGTCCTACCGAAGTATCACACGTGATCGAGGATATGGACGGAAGGATAGATATGATCCTGGATGGTGGGGATGTGGCCATCGGTGTGGAATCGACCATACTGGATCTGACCGATGAGATACCAATGATCCTTCGCCCCGGAGCAATAACCGTCGATGATCTGTCCGGGGTTCTGGGTGAAGTCAGAATCGATCCGGCCGTTATCGAGGACGGAAGCACTGCAGCCCCTAAGGCACCGGGCATGAAGTACCGGCATTATGCACCGAAGGGTGAACTTGTCATAGTGACCGGAACGCATAAGAATGTAACGGATTACATTAATCGCAGGGCAGAAGAAGAAAAGAATGATCTCTTAAGGACAGGTGTCATATGTGCTGATGAGCATGTATTGGATTACAGGGCACCGTTCATCAAATGTGCCGGGAAGCTCGGAGATGAGGAAACCGCAGCTAAAAGGCTCTATTCCATATTGAGAGAGTTTGATCATGACGAAGTGGACAGGATATATTCGGAAGCTTTTGATACCGAAGGAATAGGAAATGCCGTGATGAACAGGCTGCTTAAGGCGGCCGGACACAGAGTTACAGATGCAGACGAAGCATCGGATTAAGGAGGAAGACAGATGAAGGTTGCGCTTGGAAGTGATCACGGCGGTTATGACATGAAGATGCTCATTGCCGCTCATCTTAAGGAAAGAGGCATCGAATACGTGGATTTCGGATGCAAGGATAAGTCATCCTGTGATTATCCCGTTTTCGGAAAAGCTGCCGCAGAAGCGGTTGCAAAAGGTGAGTGTGACAGAGGGATAGTTGTATGCACAACAGGTATAGGAATATCCATGACGGCCAATAAGATAAAGGGAATAAGGTGTGCGCTCTGCTCGGAACCTTTGTCCGCGAAGATGACCAGGCTTCATAATGATGCCAATATGCTGGCACTCGGAGGAGCACTGATAGGTCCCAATATGGCATATGATATAGTGGATGTATTCCTGGACACTCCCTTCTCTAATGAAGAGAAGCATATAAGACGAGTGGGACAGATCGAGCAGGATTAGAAAACAGTAAAGCAATAATTAAAACATAAATTAATAAATGTCAAAAGAAGGGAGAGCAAAATGGCAAATGTAATGGTTATGGATCATCCTTTGATCCAGCACAAGATAGGCTACATAAGGAGGCAGGAGACAGGAACCAAGGACTTCAGACAGACAGTATCCGAGATAGCGATGTTAATATGCTATGAGGCAACAAGACATCTGGAGCTTACTGATATCAACATCACGACACCCATCTGCGAGACTACGGTCAAGACACTCAAGGGACGTAAGCTGGCGGTCGTACCGATCTTAAGGGCAGGACTCGGAATGGTTGACGGAATGCTCACGCTTATCCCCACAGCCAAGGTGGGTCATATCGGTCTGTACAGAGATCCCGACACACACAAGCCCATAGAGTATTATTGCAAGCTCCCTGCCGACAGTGCAGAGAGAGAAGTATTTGTGGTCGATCCCATGCTGGCAACAGGCGGATCTGCTTCTGCTGCTATCCAGATGCTCAAGGATAAGGGATGTAAGAAGATACACTTTATGTGCATCATCGCTGCTCCGGAGGGAGTTAAGGTATTACAGGAGGCACATCCCGATGTTGATATATACATCGGAGCACTGGATGAGAAGCTCAATGAGAATGCATATATAGTTCCCGGCCTGGGTGATGCCGGTGACAGGATATTCGGAACCAAGTAGTTATCCGTGACAGAAATCGGACAGACTCAGGAAAGGGACTGAAGATGGGTAAGAGAGAAGATTACATCCGCTGGGATGAATACTTTATGGGAATAAGCAAGCTTGCGGGAATGAGGTCCAAAGACCCGAACACCCAGGTAGGAGCCTGTATAGTCGGTGAAGACAATAAGATTCTGTCGATGGGATACAACGGATTCCCCAACGGCTGCTCTGATGAGGAATTCCCGTGGGAAAGAGACGGAGATATCCTGGAGACCAAATATGCCTATGTAACTCACAGTGAGTTGAATGCCATTTTGAACTTCAGAGGAGGATCGCTTGCCGGTTCCAAGCTCTATGTATCGCTTTTTCCCTGTAACGAATGCGCCAAGGCGATAATTCAGTGCGGGATCAAGACAGTTATCTACGACAGTGACAAATATGCGGGGACACCCGGTAATATAGCGGCCAAGAGGATGTTTGATGCTGCCGGCATCGTATATAAGAAATACGAACATTCGGGCAGGACGCTTATGATAGATGTCTGATATATGTTATCAGGGATCGGAACCGGTAAGGTAATATGAAGATCAATTCCGGAAAAAAGCTTGCGATGCTGCTTCTGTTATCCGCTATAACGGCTGCGGTACCTTCCCTGTCTGCATATGCGGATATCAAGGAGACCCAGGAGAAGCTGAAGCAGGCACAGCAGGAGCACGCTGACACAACACAGAAGCTCAAAGAGACAAAAGATAATATTGACTCTCTTAATGATACCAAGGGAACACTGGAAGGCCGGCTTCATCAACTTAATGTGGAGCTGGCTGAAGTCAGTGATAATCTTGCGGATCTTGAAGACAAGATCGATGTCAAGAACGGAGAGATCGAACAGACGGAAGCTGATCTTGAGGAAGCCATAAGCATAGAGAATGCCCAGTATGAGGCGATGAAGAAGCGCATTAAGTTCATGTATGAGAAGAAGGACTATACATACGCCGAGATGCTCTTTACCGCCACCAGTTTTGCGGACTTTCTCAATAAGAACAACTATATAGAGAAACTGTCCGAGTATGACCGCAAGATGCTCAACAAATATATCGAGACCAGGCATAACGTGGAAGATGTCAAGGCAAAGCTTGAAAGCGAGAAGGCTGAGCTTGAAGGGTATCATGAGGAAGTTGCAGCGGAACAGGCAAAGGTTACCGGATACGTGGATGCCACATCGAGTGAGATAGGCAGGTATGCAGGGGAGATCAAGAACTTTGAAGCCGTGGCAGACGCTTATGCACAACAGTCGGCTGAAGAAGAGGAGAATATAGCAGCCCTCAAGAAGCAGCTGGCAGAAGAGATCGCCATGTCCAAGCTGGCGGCCAGATCTAAATGGCGAGATATATCCGAGGTGAACTTTGAAGAAGGAGACAGATATCTCCTTGCCAACCTTATATACTGTGAGGCGGGCAACCAGCCGTATGAAGGCCAACTGGCCGTGGGAGCCGTAGTCGTTAACAGAGTGTTAAGTTCGGTCTATCCGGATACGGTGGTAGGTGTCATATACCAGAGCAGACAGTTCGCTCCGGTGGGTGACGGGCATCTGGCCCTTGCTCTGGCTGAGGATAAGGCCACTTCAGCCTGCTACAAGGCGGCTGACGAGGCGATGAGCGGACAGACCAATGTCGGGAACTGTGTATACTTCAGAACTCCGATAGAGGGACTGAGCGGAATACAGATAGGAGATCATATTTTCTATTGACCGGCTGTATGAAACGAGAGGAAAGCCTATGTATCCTACATTATTCAGAAAGAGAATAATACCAAACGAGTGCGTTAAGTTAAAAGATGATATAATTTTGCATATGGATGAGAATATGCTGGTCACGAAGTGGCAGACTCTGAAGCCGCGCAATGATTTTCATCATGGCTTCTCTCTCTACCTCTTTGATGAAGGGATAAAGGTGAGCAAGTTTTTAAGAGAGGATGGAAGTCTGTATTACTGGTATTGTGACATAGTCGAATATGATGAAGACAGGGAAAAGAACGAATTGACCGTGACCGACCTGCTGGTTGACATAACAATAGACAGTGTAAACAGGCTGAATGTTCTGGATGTTGATGAGCTTACGGTTGCATATGAAAAGGGACTTATCTCCGATGAACAGTTCCACAGGTCCGTAAAGAGGCTCGGCGATCTTCTCTCTTCGGTTCACAGCGGAAAGTTCGTCAAATATGCGGAATACATTGACCAGTATGCTGCGGAATGACAGTAATAACTTTACACTCTCTTTATTTTTTAGTATAATATCATTTAGTTATCACGAAAGGGTCAGCAGTTGAAGGGAAGTAAGAGAAGCAATATCCGTATTTTGGCGTACATATCCCAATTCGCTATCAATATGCTGGTCCCTATTTTTTTATGTTCGGCACTGGGTTACTATATAGATAAGCGTCTGGGCACGAGCTGGGTGTTCATCCTCATGTTCTTTGCCGGAGCTGTTGCAGGGGCAAGGAATATCTATATTCTGGCCAGGAGAGAATACACGGATGACAGAGATGAAGAAAAAGAGCAGGATTGACAGGACTCTGTCTGATATGTTTCTCGGGATATTGGTGTTCGGCATCGTATGCCAGTTCACCATAGTCTGGTTCGTTCCGAAGAAGTTTTTCTTTTCCATCGGATTATGGATCGGTATCATCACGGCATGTTTATATTCATACCTTCTGTGGTGGTCGCTCGATCGTAATCTTACAATAAATGCGGATAATGAGCGAGGCGCGACTGCTTTTTCCGTAAGATACAGCGTCATAAGATATGCGATGACGGCGCTGATTCTGGCGGGACTGTGGTTAGTCGGCGGGAATACGGCGATGCTGGCCGGCTTCCTGGGCGTCATGGGGATCAAGGCAGGTGCATATCTGCAGCCCGTGATCTCGCAGATCAAGATAAGGAGGTGGTCTGAGTGAATCCAATATTACTTGCGGCGGATGATGAAGTGGACTTTATGATTCACGGTATCTTCTCATACGATTTTCTCGGACAGAAGGTATGGATTACCACGACTCATGTATGTACGCTTATCGTATTGATAACTCTCATGATCTTCATGTATGTGGCCGGAAGGGCCATGAAGAAGGGCAAGGAGGTTCCCGAGGGCTTTCAGAATGTTGTGGAGCTTATCGTGGAGAAGCTTGACGGCATGGTTGAGTCCACGATGGGAAGCAAGGGAAGGAACTTCCGCAATTACATCGGTACGATATTCATATTCATCATATTCAGCAACATATCCGGACTGCTGGGGCTCAGGCCTCCGACAGCGGATTACGGAACCACGCTCCCGCTGGGTCTTATCACCTTTACGCTGATATTCATCACCAAGATAAGGTATCAGAAGGTTACGGGATTCCTGAAGGGACTGTGTGATCCCTGGCCGTTCTGGGCACCGATCAATATCATCGGTGACGTGGCGGTGCCGATATCGCTCTCGCTTCGTCTGTTTGCCAATATCCTGTCAGGAACGGTAATGATGGCCCTTATATACGGGCTGCTTTCCAAGATAGCATATGTATGGCCGGCTGCATTGCATGTATACTTCGACCTGTTCTCGGGTGCGATCCAGACTTATGTGTTCTGTATGCTGACGATGACATACATAGCGGATGCAATGGGCGATTCATAAGTGTGCAGGCTGCCGTGGCGGCTTGATATACAGGAACAAAGAGAGACTTTATACAAAGTCTTGATCATTCATTAATACTACATATGGAGGAATGAATTATGGAATTCAACACTAACTTTATTCTCGGATGTTCGGCAATAGGTGCAGGACTTGCTGTTATCGCCGGTATCGGACCCGGTGTAGGCCAGGGTATCGCTGCGGGACATGCAGCAGCGGCTGTTGGACGTAATCCCGGAGCCAAGGGTGATATCACGGGTACCATGCTTTTGGGACAGGCCGTAGCTGAGACAACAGGTCTCTATGGTCTTCTTATTGCCATGATACTTATATTCGTTAAGCCTCTGGCAAAATAAAGCCTTCGTATTAACATAGCAGAAAGGAGGCAGAAGGTTGAATCTACATACTAATGCAGGTCTGATACTTGCAGCAGCTGAAGGGATGACTCCCAGATTGTTCGACCTGGACATGCAGCTTCTTCATGATGCGATACTTACGCTTATAGCTGTTATAGCCCTCTTCTTCTTTGCATCGTATTTCTTCTTTAATCCTGCCAGAGAGTTCCTTAAGAAGCGTCAGGACAAGATAAGGGATGAACTTAACGAAGCCAAGGAGAGTTTGGATCATGCCAAGGCTCTTAAGAGTGAATATGAGCAGAAGTTACATGATATCAACAAGGAAGCAGAGAGTATCTTAAGTGAAGCAAGACATAAAGCTCTTGATAACGAAGCCGCAACCATAGCCAGGGCCAAGGAAGAGGCATCGGCGATCATTAACAGAGCCAATACCGAGGCAGAGCTTGAGAAGAAGCGCGTGGCCGATGATGTCAAGAAAGAGATGGTATCGGTTGCGTCAGCCATTGCGGGCAAGGTTATCGGAGAGAATATGGATACAGAAGTTCAGGGTAAGCTCGTGGATGACACGTTGAAGGAGATAGGTGATAGCACATGGCTAAGCTGATATCGAAAACATATGGTGATGCCCTGCTTGAGCTTGCAACGGAAGAGAACAGGACCGACGAGTTATTATCTGAGGTAACGGCTCTTAAACAGATACTGGGCGATAATCCGGAATTCGCCAGACTTATCAATAATCCCAGGATCGACATGGACGGTAAGCTCGATGTCGTGGAGCAGGTCTTCAGAGGCAGAGTGTCCGATGATCTGACGGGATTTCTCATCGCTGTAGTGTCCAAGGGTCGTTTTGCCGAGATTGACAGCATCCTTGAGTACTTCACGGATGAAGTGGAGAAGCTTAAGGGGATTGGAAAGGCATATGTGACAACACCGATGGAACTCAATGATACCGAGAAGGAACGGGTGAAGGACAAGCTCCTTGCGACCACTTCTTATAAGACCATGAAGATGTACTATGACATAGATGAGAGTCTTATAGGAGGAATGCGGATCCGTATCGGAGACAGAGTTGTTGACAGCAGTATCAGTACCAAGATAGCAAAGCTTAAGCAGAATCTTATGAATACAATGCTGGATTAGAAGTTAGAGAAAGGAACAGATCCATGAATTTAAGACCAGAAGAGATTAGTTCAGTCATCAAGGATCAGATCAAGAGATATTCCAAGGAGATGGAGGTATCGGACGTCGGTACCGTTATTCAGGTGGCTGACGGAATCGCGAGAGTGCATGGCCTGGAGAAGGCGATGCAGGGCGAATTGCTGGAGTTCCCGGGTGAGATATACGGAATGGTGCTCAACCTCGAGGAAGATAACGTCGGAGCGGTTCTTCTCGGTAACCACAGGAATATCAACGAGGGAGATATAGTCAAGACTACGGGAAGAGTGGTGGAAGTGCCCGTCGGTGATGCCATGCTCGGCAGAGTCGTTAATTCTCTCGGTCAGCCTATAGACGGCAAGGGCCCCATTGAGACTGACAAGTATCGTCAGATAGAGAGAGTTGCTTCGGGTGTTATCACACGTAAGTCGGTTGACACTCCTCTTCAGACAGGTATTAAGGCTATCGATTCCATGGTTCCCATTGGACGTGGACAGAGAGAGCTTATCATAGGCGACAGACAGACAGGTAAGACCGCCATAGCCATAGATACGATCATCAATCAGAAGGGACAGAATGTTAAGTGTATCTATGTTGCCATTGGTCAGAAGGCATCTACTGTTGCGGGTATCGTAAAGACACTCGAAGAATACGGCGCAATGGCATATACTACCGTAGTTGCATCTACGGCCAGTGAGCTGGCTCCGCTTCAGTACATAGCACCTTATGCAGGATGTGCAATAGGTGAGGAGTGGATGGAGAACGGAGAAGACGTACTCGTCATCTATGATGACTTAAGTAAGCATGCTACCGCTTATCGTACACTTTCACTGCTCCTTAAGAGACCGCCGGGACGTGAGGCATATCCCGGAGACGTATTCTATCTGCATTCAAGACTTCTTGAGCGTGCAGCCAGGATGAGTGAAGAGTACGGCGGAGGTTCCCTTACGGCACTTCCTATCATAGAGACACAGGCAGGCGATGTATCCGCATATATCCCTACCAACGTCATCTCTATCACAGACGGACAGATATATCTTGAGACAGAGATGTTTAATTCCGGATTCAGACCGGCCATTAATGCGGGTCTGTCCGTATCGCGAGTCGGCGGCGCTGCTCAGATCAAGGCCATGAAGAAGATCGCAGCCCCCATCAGAGTGGAACTTGCTCAGTACAGAGAGCTTGCGGCATTCTCTCAGTTCGGTTCGGAACTTGATGCGGATACCAAGGAGAAGCTTGCACAGGGCGAGCGTATCAGAGAGATACTTAAGCAGCCCCAGTACAAGCCCATGCCGGTACAGTATCAGGTAATCATAATATACGTGGCTGTAGGAAAGTATCTCCTGGATGTTCCCGTTGGACAGATCACGAGATTTGAACAGGAACTCTTTGAATTCCTGGATACAAAGTATCCCGAGATACCGAAGGCCATAGTGGACGAGAAGCAGATCTCCGATTCCACGGATGCGCTTCTCAAGAAGGCCATAGAAGAGTTTAAGGCACAGTTTAAGTAAGCTGACAGATTGGAAGGTGATTATATATGGCGTCCATGAGAGACATCAAGAGGCGCAGAAGCAGTATACAGAGCACCGGACAGATCACTAAGGCCATGAAGCTTGTGTCTACGGTTAAGCTGCAGAGGACCAAGCATGCGGCACTCAACAGCAAGAGCTATTTTGAGTATATGTATCGCACTGTCAATTCCATGCTTGCCAAGGCCGGAACCATCAACCACCCGTTCGTCACGGGCAACGGCTCCGATAAGAAAGCTGTCGTGATGATCACGGGTAACAGAGGACTTGCCGGCGGTTACAACTCGAATGTAGTGAAGCTTGTGACCAGGAGTGAGCTTAAGAAGGAAGAGATGATCATCTATCCCATGGGTAAGAAGGGCAGAGATGCGATGCTCAGGCATGGTTATAAGCTGGCGGATGATTATTCAACAATGATCGATGCGCCTGAATACGTAGATGCGATGAGACTGTGCTCGGTTCTTTTATCTGCTTACAAGGCCGGAGAGATCGGTGAGATTTATCTGGCATATACCAACTTTAAGAATACAGTTGTGCATGAGCCGAAGCTTATGAAACTTCTTCCTGTGGAGAAAGCAGAGGCGATCGAGGGTCCGGTCGATGAAGAAGCAGGCCCTGATGCACCGATGAATTTTGAGCCGGAAGAGGAAGAGGCTCTCGATATGATCATACCCAAGTATGTGACCAGTATCATATACGGAGGAATGATCGAATCCGTGGCCAGTGAGAACGGTGCCAGGATGCAGGCGATGGACAATGCGACCACCAATGCCGAAGAGATGATAGATAAGCTGACGTTACAGTATAACAGAGCAAGACAGGGTTCTATTACCCAGGAGTTAACAGAGATCATAGCCGGATCACAGGCACAGGATTAGATATAGTGTATAACGGAGAAAGGAAATTGATATGGCGGACATGCATACAGGCAAGATAACGCAGATCATCGGAGCCGTGTTGGACATTAAGTTCACTGAAGGAGAGCTTCCCGAGATCAATGAAGCTATTAGGATCACGAGACAGGACGGAAGTAAGCTTACTGTCGAGGTATCACAGCATCTGGGTGACGATACCGTAAGATGTATAGCGATGGGTCCTACGGACGGACTTGTGAGAGGTATGACTGCGGAAGCTACCGGAGCACCCATAACGGTACCCGTCGGTGAGAATACACTGGGCAGGATGTTCAATGTCCTGGGTGAGCCCATAGATAATCAGCCGGCTCCTGAGGTTACTGAATATGAACCCATACACAGACCTGCACCTGAGTTCGTAGAGCAGGCAACCGAAGCAGAGATACTTGAGACGGGCATCAAAGTCGTGGATCTCCTCTGTCCCTATCAGAAGGGCGGTAAGATCGGACTCTTCGGTGGTGCCGGTGTGGGCAAGACGGTGCTCATACAGGAGCTTATCCGTAATATCGCCACCGAGCACGGCGGATATTCCGTATTTACCGGTGTCGGTGAGCGTACAAGAGAAGGTAACGACCTGTACTACGAAATGAAGGAGTCAGGCGTTATAGATAAGACCACGATGGTCTTCGGACAGATGAATGAGCCCCCGGGAGCGAGAATGAGAGTCGGACTTACGGGACTTACGATGGCTGAATACTTCAGAGACAAAGCCGGTAAGGATGTGCTTCTGTTCATAGATAATATCTTCAGATTCACGCAGGCCGGTTCCGAGGTTTCGGCACTGCTCGGCCGTGTGCCTTCAGCCGTGGGATATCAGCCTACGCTGCAGACCGAGATGGGCGCTCTTCAGGAGCGTATCACATCAACCAAGAACGGTTCCATAACATCTGTTCAGGCCGTATACGTGCCTGCCGATGACCTTACGGACCCTGCACCGGCGACAACATTTGCCCACCTTGATGCAACAACGGTGCTCAGCCGTTCGATCGTTGAGTTGGGTATCTATCCTGCAGTTGATCCCCTGGAGTCAACTTCACGTATCCTCGACCCCAGAGTTGTGGGCGAGGAGCACTATCAGGTTGCCAGAGGAGTACAGGAGATACTTCAGAAGTATAAGGAATTACAGGATATCATCGCTATTCTTGGTATGGACGAACTCGGTGAAGAAGATAAGCTTACTGTTGCAAGAGCACGTAAGATACAGAGATTCCTTTCACAGCCGTTCTTCGTGGCAGGACAGTTCACGGGACTTGAGGGTAAGTACGTACCCATCTCGGAGACTATCAGAGGCTTTAAGGAGATCATTGAAGGCAAGCATGATGAGATCCCGGAGAGTTATTTCCTTAATGCGGGAAGCATTGATGACGTTTTGGCTAAAGTTAAGTAAGGTTATCCGGAGAGAGTATGGCACAGGAAAGCAGCAATACATTTGAAGTAAGGGTGATCACTCCCGACAGGACGTTCTACAAGGGAGATGCTTCTATGGTGGAATTCAATACCACCGAGGGTGAGATCGGAATATACAGGAATCATATACCGTTGACCGTGATCATCAAGCCCGGCATTCTTACAATAACAGGTGATGAGGTTAAAAAAGCGGCGCTTCATTCGGGATTTGCCGAGATACTCGGAGAGTCCGTTACAATACTGGCTGAAGTGATCGAATGGCCGGATGAGATTGATGAGATGCGAGCTATGGCTGCCAAGGAAAGAGCAGAGAGATTGCTTGCAGAGAAGGATCCCAAGACAGATATAGCAAGGGCGGAGACCGCTTTGGCGCGTGCGATGGCACGAATAAATGTTAAGAAATAATTACATTTAGAATTAATTTTTGACCTTATGAAGAAAACAGGTATAAGAATAAGTGTTATAATCATCACATTTGTTATAGCACTTATTTTTTTCTCTAAATATTATAATCAGGGAACGACCGATTTGACCGTCGATATGTCCAAGCCCAGCCTTCCGTTGGTTTACATAAATCTCGACGGTTATAAGGCAAACGAAATGCACGGTTATGTTACAGGCATGGACTGCAGTACATTAAGGGATACGGTCACCCCTGTGGGAGAAGACAGAAATGTCTCCTTTGTGATAGATAAGTATGATAACGGTATCCTGGATATGAAGGTGGAACTCAGAAGTGCTGACGGAAGCCGTCTGATCGAGGATACCGCTCTTTTACATTATAATGATTATTCCGATCATATCGAAGCATCAATACAGCTTAAGGACCTGATAGATGAAGGAAAAGAGTACAATCTGCTGCTCATCCTCACGCTGTTAGACGGAAAAGAGGTAAGTTACTATACCAGAGTCGTGCAGAACGGCTCGGCCGCGGCTGCCGATAAGATAGGATTCGTTCTTGATTTTTGCAGGAAGAGTCTGAGTAAAGACAATGTCAGTGAGCTGTCCACATATATGGAGCCCAACGATGACGCAGACAATACGACACTCGGTCGTGTAGGAATCAATAACAGCATGAACCAGCTGACATGGGGACCGATGAAAGATCCGGCCATTGTGGGTGAACCCTCTGTATTTATCCGCGAGATAGGCGATACGATGGCTTCCGTGGAGCTCAGATATCTTGTAAGGGAAGGGCCGGAGAGCAAAAGCGTCAAGTACGGAAACGTGACGGAATATTACAGGATACGTAAAACGGATACAAGATTTTATCTGTTGTCTTTCAGCAGGACGTTAAATGAGATATTTGTGCTGGATAAGTCCAATTGTTCGGAAGACAGGATAGATCTCGGAATCCAGGGCAAGACTCCTCATATTATGGAAAGTGAAGGCGGCGAGATCATCGTATTCGAGAATGAAGGAAGACTGTACAGTTACAATGTGACGGACAATAAGTTTATCAGATTATTTGCATTCTTTGACTCGGCCGATGATGACTTAAGGAGCAGATACAGAGGCAGCGATGTCAAGATCCTGAATGTAGAAGAGAACGGTAACGTATCTTTTATAGTATACGGCTATATGAACCGCGGAATACATGAGGGATATGTAGGGATCGAGGTCTATTATTATGACAGTCTTCTCAATACTATAGAGGAACAGGCATTTATTCCGTATGACAAGTCTGCGGAGATACTTAAATGCGATATGGACAGGCTCAGTTTCCTGAATGCGGGCGGTGATCTCTTCATTTTCCTGGACGGCGTGATATACAAGGTGATCCCCAGGTTGATGGATGAGACGATAATAGCCAGAAATGTCAATGAGGATACTTTTTTTGCTTCCAATAGTCAGAATGTCATAGTCTGGCAGGAACCGGAAAAGCCCGGGGTTGAGGAATTGTTTACCGATCTGTCGGTCATGAGCCTGACAAGGGGAGAGACTAATGTCGTAGAGAGCAGAGCCGGAGAGTATATAAGACCCATAGGCTTTATGGAGGATGATCTTATATACGGTGAATGCAGACAGGGAGACCTTATCTATGGTGAGCTGGGAGACGTGATCTTCCCGATGAACAGGGTCATAATCCAGTCTGATACGGGAGAAGTACTGAAAAAGTATGATGAAGAGGGAATATATGTAACTTCCGGAGTGATCGACGGTAATCAGATGACACTCTCAAGGGCAGTCAAGCAGGAAGACGGAAGTCTGACGGAGACTACGGATGACTACATCACAAGTAAGGTAGAAGTCAAAGAAGGCAAGAATACCATCGTATATGTCAATACGGAAGAATATGAGAAGATAACGCAGCTTAAGATAAAGAGCGAGCCTGATATAAAGGGCATGAAGCTGCTGACGCCCAAAGAGGTCCTGTATGAAGGAGGAAGAGAATTAGACCTTGAGAGCAGTGAGGTGAAAGACCGCTTCCTTGTATACGGAGACGGTAATATAGTAGGCATATATGATAAACCGGCCAAGGCTGTGGCATATGCATACAGTATAAGAGGTACTGTTATGGATATGTACGGAAACGAGATATACCGCAGAGGAGAAACGGTTCCCAGAAATCAGATCATGGCCATAACGGAGAAGAGCGTCACGGATACCAAGGATTCCCTGGCGGTCTGCCTGGATACGATGCTAAGCCTTATGGGAGTATCCAGAAATACGGAATTCATGCTGCAGAACGGACAGAATGCCTATGATATCCTGAGCAGCAACCTGGAGAATGCATATATACTCAATCTGACGGGATGCAGCCTTGATGTGGCGTTATACTACGTCAACAGAGATATTCCGGTCATGGCATACATGAATGACAGAACGGCACTGCTGATCATAGGATTCAATGAACAGAATATCGTGGTAATGGATCCGGTACAGGGGACAATATACAAGATAGGGCGTAAAGATGCGGCAGAGCTGATGGAAGATAACGGAAACAGATTTATGACATATGCTCCCGCAGATGCGGAATAAATTAAATTATAGATTAATTAATGGGAGTAATAAGACGGACAGATAAGTCCGGCCGCAGGGCCGTGATACTATATCTGTCCGTTTCTGTACTTGGCAACGATATTCTGGATTCTTTCGTTGGGAACCAGAAGATCGCTTATTGAAGAATCGTGGTTGAGCGTATCGATTATATATGCGATATACTTGCTGAGATCGCAGCTGATATACCATTCTCTGGTCAGCAGTTCCTCAGGCTGATATATGAGGTTGGTGGTAAGTATCTTGGTTATGATACCCTTGTTGAAGCAGTCATCGAACCGTTCAAGTCCGTTGGTAAACAATCCGAAGGTTGAAAAGACGAAGATCCTGCCGGCCTTACGCTTCTTAAGCTCGCTCGCCACTTCGATCATGCTGTCTCCGGAAGATATCATGTCATCGATAATGATCACATCCTTGCCTTCCACGCTGGTTCCTAAGAATTCGTGAGCTATTATGGGGTTACGGCCTCCAACGACTCTTGTATAATCCCTTCTCTTGTAGAACATACCCATATCAAGTCCCAGGACATTGGCGATATATATCGCTCTTCCCATACCGCCTTCATCCGGGCTGACAACCATCATATGATCAGAATCTATCTGGAGATCCTTGACATTCTTCAAAAGTCCCTTTATGAACTGATATGCCGGCTGAATGGTCTCAAATCCGTGAAGCGGGATAGCATTCTGTACACGGGGATCGTGGGCATCAAAGGTTATGATGTTGTCGACACCCATCTTGATGAGTTCCTGCAAGGCGATCGCGCAATCCAGAGATTCTCTGGCAGTACGCTTATGCTGCCTGCTCTCGTATAAGAAAGGCATGATGACCGTGATCCGTCTTGCCTTACCGCCTACAGCGGCTATTATTCTCTTAAGGTCCTGATAATGATCATCAGGTGACATGTGGTTGACATAACCACCCATGGAATAAGTAAGTGAATAGTTACATACATCCACCAGTATATAGAGGTCTGATCCGCGGACTGATTCAAGAATCTCGCCCTTGCCTTCTCCGGAACCGAATCTCGGGACCTTTGTGCTTAAGATGTAGGAATCTCTCTGATAGCCGGAAAAAGCGATGCTGTTCTTGTGTTCGTTCTCTCGCTCCGTCCGCCATTTTACAAGATATGAATCGACCTTTTCTCCAAGTTCCTTACAACTGTTCATCGGGATGATCCTTAAGGAACCTACAGGTATCGATTCAAGATTTCTTTTTTCTTCCCGCTTTTCCGAAATGGAAGTCTGCATAAGAAATGATCCTCTCTGTGTATTCTGAACTAATATGTAATGCTCACCGGTTAGTGATCAATCTGTTCGCAAGTCTTATGTCCGGCCCTGATAGCCTGCAGAACTCGAATCCGCCCACGAGTCTGGAGAAAATCCTGTCGGAGTAGCGGTTCTTGAGCTCCTCTAATGAAAGGTTGGTGGAGATGATAACCGACCGCTTGTGGAGAAATCTGTCATTTAACAGAGAAAAAAGTTCGGAAACAGTGAAATTGTTCGTCATCTCCGTACCAAGATCATCGATTATCAAAAGATCGCACCCGTATATCAGGTCAGCAGCCGAAGACTGATCGCTGCCGTTATCTCTGTCGCTTCCTCTGTTAAAAGTCGCTCCGGCTAGTTCGTCAAACAGTGACGAGGCGCTGAAATAAAGCACCGAACGGCCTGATCTCAGCAGCTTATCGGCAATGCATGCCGACATCAAAGACTTACCCGTACCAACTGTACCATAGAACAGAAGATTTTGGTAGTCCGAACCGAAATTATTTACAAAACTGATGGATCTCTGCTTAGATTCTCTGAAGTGGTCCAGATCGTCGCCGGAATAGTATCGATCCGACATCTTATCAAAGTCGGATCCTTCCAGGATCTTGCTCATACCGGATATGTCAAACAGATAGGAGATCTCCTTCTGCTTAAAACAGCGGCATTTGACTCCGTCCTTATATCCCGTGTCCTTGCAGATGCCGCATTTGTATACGGGCTCGAGATAATCTGCGGGAAGTCCGTTTGCGATAAGCAGTCCGGCCTTTTTGTCATTGATCTCCCCAAGCATGGAAGGAAGCTCTTTCAGCGCCTCCCTTTCGCCTCTAAGAGCTTTCTTCGTATACTCAAGGCTTAATGAAGCTGCCCGGTCGGACAGTTCCTTAAAGCCTGCGATATTGGTATTAACGTATTCTCTGCGCTTATCAGCCTCCCGTAAGGCATTCATCCTGTCTTCATCATATTCGCGCATGATAAGGTTGTATTGATGAGCTGTAAGCGGCATAACTGCTTGATCTCCTTATTGCTGCAATAACTGTCGTTCGAGAGAATTGAAATCATAACTGTTCTGCTCGAACTGGTGGAACATGGTCTGCGACTGCTTCCTGCGGCTGACGGGAGATGTCTTGGTCTTGGAAGAAGTCCTGCCTGAAGAAGGAACATCTTCGAATGAAGAAGTGTACTCCCTGGCACGCGCAACAGTATCTATCCCGTGATCTGCCCAATCTGCGGCAACCTTATCCATGTAAGCAAAGTTGCGCTTGCCTCTTGATAAGCAGAACTGCAGCAGATAGTCAATAAGCTCACCTGAGAAGCCCAAGGCATCCGAATAGTAAAGAAGGGAACGGATGTCTCCGGCACTCAGGGTCTTCTTAAGATAAGTCTCAGCTATGAATATGAGCTGAGGTGTATCTTCGCGGTTTTTAAACTCCCGAAGATCCGCTGCGGAATATTCGGGTTTGCGGTTCTCCTCCGGAACGGTAACAAACTCGTTACGTGAAGAAACCGTCTCCTGTATATTGTCATCAGATACAACGGATAAAGGCGAAGCCGGACTGACAGTACGCCCGCTGTTCATACCGGGCTCATGAAGCCTTATGCCCACAATGGAGCCGTTAACCTCATAGTCAAGTGAGAGGATCCCCTTTTTCTCCCAGTACTTGAGGGCACGACATACATCCTTTTCCGTGTGATTGAATTTGTCGGCTATATCGCTGATATTGGTCTGCTTTCTTGCACCAAGCATGCGTATCAGGTAGAGATATACCTTGATCTGGCAGTCATTTGCGTCAGACAGAAGATCGTCAATAAAGTAATTGGAAACCGTGATACTGCCCGGATCACAGTCCCTGTAAAGAGTCAATTCACACATGGTCACTCCCGCAATTTTTTTTCGATACCGTGAATTATAGCACAGGAGAGGGTGATTGAAAATAGGCCGACAGCCCGGGAAGCCCGTAAAACAGGCGTTTTTTGAAGATGTGGATAGTGTGGATTGTGTGGATATCTCGGAGACGGACACTGAAAACCCTTGCAGATTGGGTAAAGCACCGAGAGGAAATATCCACATAAAAATGTATCAATTAAGAAACATAAAAATGTGGATAATGTGGACAATTACATTCCCAAGAGACTTTCACCGACTTTTACTATATCTCCGGCCCCCATAGTTATCAACAAATCTCCGGGACAACATTTTTCCAGACAAAAGTTTTCGATCTCATCAAAGCTGGGGAAATAATAACACTCGCTACCACGTGCCAAAAGCTCTGACTGCAGGTCTTTGGACGTGATGCCTATGGTGTTCTTCTCTCTTGCCGCATATATGTCGGCAAGTACCACAACATCCGCTATGGACAGACTCTCGGCAAATTCCTTAAGGAAAGCCTTGGTACGCGTATAGGTATGGGGCTGGAATATGACCCAGAGACGGTTGTGCTTGCAGTTCTTAGCGCTCGTAAGAGTTGTGGCGATCTCTGTGGGATGATGCGCATAATCATCGATTATCTTCACTTCACCGATCGTCCCCTTGTACTCAAACCGTCTGTCGGTCCCCTTAAACCCTTCGATCAGCCTTATGGCCTTATCCGGCTCTATTCCGCAGGTGATGCAGCAGCAGAGTGCGGCCAGTGAATTGGCCACATTATGTCTTCCGGGCACGGCGAGCTTAACATCATATGTTCCGGAAGGGCAGTGCATCTTGTATGTCGCATTGCTGAACTCGTCAAAGCTTATGTCAGTGGCATAATAGTCGAAGCTCTCATCAAAGCCGAATGTCAGTATATTGCAGGGGAGCTCCTCTGTTATCTCATCGAGCCTGTCGATCTCTCCGTTTATGATGAGCGTACCGTCCATCGGAAGAAGAGAGGCAAACCGCGTAAAGGAATGCCTTATATCATCTATATCCTTGAAGAAGTCCATATGATCTTCTTCTATATTGAGGATCAGTGCTATCCTCGGGAAAAAACTTAAGAAACTGTTGGTATACTCACAGGCTTCAGTCACGAAATACTCGGAACGACCAATGCGGACATTGCCGCCGATGCTCCTTAACATACCGCCGACAGACAGTGTGGGATCGAGATCGCAGCCTAACAGGATCTCGGATATCATCGATGTGGTGGTCGTCTTGCCGTGGGTTCCGCTTATGGCTATAGGAAGACCGAAGTTCTTCATTATTTCACCCAAGAGCTCCGCTCTGGACAGACTGGGAATACCGAGTCTGTTCATCTCGATCCACTCGGGATTGTCCGGATGGATGGCTGCCGTATATACAAACAGATCGACATCGGGCGATATATTGGTCTTACGCTGTCCTATATAGACCTTAATGCCCTTGCTCTCTAAGGAAGAGGTAAGCTCCGAAGCTTTCATGTCGGAACCCGAGATCTTAAACCCTCTGCTGTGGAGGATCTCAGCCAGTCCGCTCATGCTTATGCCGCCTATCCCGCAGAAAAAAACGTGTATTGGTTTGTCAAAATCAATCTGATACATAGCAGTCACTCCGTATAGCTCAAGATGTGTAAAATCCTATTAATTCTACCGCATAATGGATAAAAATACAATTCTATGGAAAATTTACAAAAAATGATTGAAAATTAGATACAATTTTGTAAAAATTATTCACTATTCAGGACTGATGTGCTATAATTTCAGTACGTTTACTTCTTTTATTTGACGGAGGAATGACATGATCAAGAAAGAAATGATAGCCATGCTTCTTGCAGGGGGTCAGGGAAGCAGGCTGGGCGTGCTTACGTCAAAGGTGGCTAAACCGGCCGTGTCCTTCGGCGGAAAGTACAGGATAATTGACTTCCCCTTGAGTAACTGTATCAATTCAGGTGTGGATACAGTCGGCGTGCTCACGCAGTATCAGCCTCTGAGACTGAATACTCATATAGGTATCGGTATTCCGTGGGATCTTGACCGTAATATAGGCGGCGTGACAGTTCTGCCTCCGTATGAGAAGATCGGCAATACCGACTGGTATACGGGTACAGCCAATGCCATATATCAGAATATCGATTACATAGACAGTTTCAATCCGGATTATGTGCTCATCCTGTCCGGGGATCATATATATAAGATGGACTATGAAGTCATGCTGGACTTCCACAAGCAGAACAAGGCTGACTGTACGATAGCCGTTATGCCCGTTCCGATGGAAGAGGCCAAGCGATTCGGCATCATGATCACGGATGAGAACCGCAGGATCACGGATTTCGAGGAGAAGCCCGAGAACCCCAGGAGCAACCTGGCATCAATGGGTATTTATATTTTCAACTGGTCCACACTCCGTGAGGCACTGGTCGAGAAGGCTCAGGTTCCGAATCTTGACTTCGGCAAGCATGTCATACCGTTCTGTCATGAGAAGGGATCTCCGATGTATGCTTATGAGTTCAACGGCTACTGGAAGGATGTCGGAACTCTCAATTCGTACTGGGAAGCCAATATGGAGCTTATAGACATAGTTCCCGAGTTCAACCTCTATGAGGAGTACTGGAAGATATATACCCGTTCAGAGGCTCTTCCGCCTCAGTACTACGCTCCCGGAAGCGTTATCGACAAGAGCATCGTGGGCGAAGGAACGGATATCTACGGCCAGGTTTACAATTCAGTCATCGGATGCGGCGTCACTATCGGTAAGGATGCCGTTATAAGAGACTCGATCATAATGAACAATACCGTTATTGGTGACGGATGCGAACTGTATAAGACCATAATCGCAGAGAATGTTGAGATCGGCGCGGGAAGCCGCTTCGGTATAGGAGATGAGGCGGAGAACGAGACCGATCCTCATATCTACAATCACGGACTTGTATGCATAGGCGAGAGAAGCGTAGTTCCGGAAGGCATCACCGTTGGCAAGAATGCATGCATTTTCGGTGTCACGGAAGAATCGGATTATGAAGACAAGGCTTTAGCAAGCGGTAAGACTTTGATCAAGGCAGGTGAAGAATAATGAGAGCGATAGGAATCATACTTGCCGGTGGCAATAACCACCGAATGAAGGAATTGTCCGCCAAGAGAGCGGCAGGAGCCATGCCCATAGCCGGCAGCTACAGAGCTATTGATTTTACCCTCAGTAACATGTCCAATTCCCATATACAGAAGGTGGCTGTATTCACACAGTACAATGCCAGAAGCCTCAATGAGCATCTGAGTTCATCCAAGTGGTGGGATTTCGGACGTAAGCAGGGCGGACTCTTCGTATTCACACCCGCCGTTACTGCAGAGAACAGCATGTGGTTCAGGGGCACGGCGGATGCGATATACCAGAATCTTGACTTCCTTAAGTCCAGCCACGAGCCTTATGTGGTGATCGCCTCATCAGATTGTGTATATAAGCTGGATTTCAATAAGGTTTTGGAGTATCATATCGAGAAGAAGGCCGATATAACGGTGGTATGCAAGGATATGCCGGCCGACATGAATCTCGAGAGATACGGTACCGTCAAGATGAACGAGGAATGCCGCATCCAGGAATTCGAGGAGAAGCCCATTGTCGCCAAGACCAATACAATATCCTGCGGTATATATGTGATCAGGAGAAGGCTTCTTATAGAACTTATCGAGAAGTGTGCCGAAGAAGACAGATACGATTTTGTAAGGGATGTCCTTATAAGATATAAGGATCAGAAGGGGATCTTCGGTTACAAGCTCAAGGATTACTGGAAGAACATAGCTACCATACAGGACTACTTTGATGCCAACATGGACTTCCTCAAGGCTGACGTAAGGGATTACTTCTTCAAGCAGTATCCTGATATATATTCCAAGGTTGACGACCTTCCTCCGGCCAAGTTCAACCAGGGAGCACATATCAGCAACAGCCTGATAAGCAGCGGCACCATTGTCAACGGTTCTGTAGAGGATTCGGTAGTCTTCCGCAAGACCTTTATCGGCAACAACTGCACCATCAAAAATTCAATAATACTTAACGATGTCTATATTGGAGATAATTCATATATAGAGAACTGTATCGTTGAGAGCCACGGAACGGTAAGAGCCAATTCTTATCATAAGGGCGAGAACGGTATAGAAATAGTACTTGAAAGTAGTGACCGCTACGTGATGTAACATAACTTATGCGGGTTTGAGGGGGAAACTCACGAATGGAGGAAAGGTTATGAAGATCACTAATGTAAGGGTACGAAAGATCACCAAGGAAGGCAAGATGAAGGCCGTGGTATCCGTGACACTCGATGATGAGTTCGTTGTTCACGATATTAAGGTGATCGAGGGCGAGAAGGGCTTGTTTATCGCGATGCCGAGTAAGAAGTCATCAGACGGGGAGTACAGAGACATCGCCCATCCAATCAACTCTTCAACCAGGGAGAACTGGCAGCAGCAGATACTCGATGAGTACAACAGAGTACTACTTCTTCCTGATGAAGAGGTTTAGGTGTTGGCCCTGATGTAACAGACGGGTCGGCTCAACGGATTGTTGAGGGCATAAGACACTTAGCTTAAAGGGTTGCAGGTTTAACTGCAGCCTTTTTTGTGGTAAAATTAGACGTCACTTAAGAGACAGGCAGTCCCGGCGGGCTTAAGCGCGGGGCGAACACCACATAAGGACAGAGGATATGTACATAATAGCGGGACTTGGTAACCCCGAGAACAAATACAGAGGAACAAGACACAACATAGGCTTTGATGTGGCGGACGAACTGGCGGCACGTCATGATATAAAGATAGGCATCAAGGATAATCTCTCGATGACCGGTAAAGGCTATATCTGCGGCAAAAAGGCGATAATAGCCGAACCCATGACCTATATGAACAGGAGCGGTGACAGCATATGGAGGCTGGCTGACTTCTACAAGATAGACGTATCCTCCGAGCTTATAGTCATATCGGATGACATTGCTCTTCCCGTAGGTAAGATCCGCATAAGACCCGAGGGCAGCGCGGGAGGTCATAACGGCCTGAAGAGCATCATAGAGAGCCTGGGGAGACAGGACTTTATAAGGATAAGAGTCGGAGTCGGAGACAAGCCGGAACACTCCGATCTTGCGGATCACGTACTCGGACGATTTACACCCGAGGACAGGAAGACGGTGGACGAGACCGTGATAAGAGTATGTGATGCCATAGAGACGATCCTTACGGACGGAACGGACAGGGCCATGAACAGGTTTAACTGAGGTCCTCTATCCATATGATACGTGACCCGGTTGGAGATATTGTATGAACACGATCTTAAGGCCCCTTAAGGAATGGCCGGCATATGAAGAAGCAGTTAAGACACTGAGCCGCAAGGGCACGGTGTCCGTTTCGGGCTGCATAGATTCAGAGAAGCTCAATATGGCCGCAGGACTGTGGACCGGTATGGGAGAACTCAGGACCGGGAGTCCCTCCTGCAAGCTGATACTTACATATTCTGAACAGAGAGTGCGGGAGATCGCGGAGGACGCGAGGCTGTATGAGCGCAATGTCATGATCTTCCCCGCCAAGGACCTGATATTCTATCAGGCCGATATCCACGGTAATAAACTGATAACGGACAGAATGGCTGTGATCAGGCGTATCTTGAGTAACGATGCACTCACCATAGTCACTACTTTTGATGCTGTTATGACACATATGGTCCCCATGGAAGTCTACAGGGAGCATACGGTCCGCATCTCATCTTCCGATGTGATCGATGAGAAGAAGCTTACGGCTACTCTGCTTGATATGGGTTATGAACGCACACACCAGACGGAAGGTCCGGGACAGTTCTCTGTAAGAGGAGGAATAATAGACATATTCGATCCCACTGAGGATAATCCGTACAGGATAGAGCTGTGGGGAGAAGATGTGGAATCGATCCGATCCTTTGATGCAGACAGCCAGAGATCCTACGAAAAGCTTGAAAGCATCGAGGTCTTTCCCGCAAACGAACTTATCCTTACAAAAGATAAAGTTAAAAGCGGATTTAATAAAATAGAAAAAGAAGCCGAGGCGAACATAGAGAAACTGCGCAAAGATTTCCATACGGAAGAAGCTCACAGACTGGATGTTTCTGTCAGGCAACTCAAGGAAGACGTTCTGGAATTCGGGGCCATGGTCAATCTCGAGAGCTATATAGATTACTTCTATGACAGGACGGAGACACTGCCGGACTATCTGGACCCTGAGAAGACGCTCATCCTTATCGATGAGCCCGTGAGGGTGGATGAGCATATTCAGGCCGTTGAATATGAGTTTGAGGAGAGTATGAGATCGAGGCTGCTCGGAGGATATGTCCTGCCGGGCCAGACTAAGATATTATGTAAACACAAAGAAGCCCTTAGCAGATGTAAGGATTTCCCGATGCTCTTATTATCGACGATCGATGACAGGGGCAAGATCAAAAAGTCTGATCTTAAGGTTAACATAACTACAAGATCGGTTGCCCCGTACAAAGGTCATTTCGATCTTCTGTTAAAGGACCTTAAGATGTACCGCAGGAACGGATACAGGATAGTAGTACTGTCCGGTTCGAGGACAAGGTCCGAGAGACTGGCGGGAGACTTAAGGGATAATGAGATAGCCTGCGCATATTCGGGTGACCGGATGAGAGAACTGATACCGGGTGAGACCTTATGTATGTACGGCGGACTAAGGGGCGGGTTCGAGTACCCGGATCTTAAGTTCGTAGTCATCTCGGAGAGTGACATTTTCGGGACCGGCGAACATAAGAAGCGCAGCGGCAGGCACAAGTTCTCCGGTCAGAAGATATCGGATTTCAGTGAGCTTAAGGCCGGCGACTATGTGGTTCATGTCGATCACGGAGTGGGCATATACAGAGGCATAGAGAAGGTTGAGGCCGACAAGGTCACGAAGGACTATATGAAGATCGAGTATAAGGACGGAGGAGTGCTCTATGTCCTGGCTACGGGCTTTGATGTGGTCCAGAAGTATGCATCGGTTGATGCCGCCAGGAAGCCCAAGCTCAACAAACTCGGCGGTAAAGAATGGGTTAATACCAAGAATAAGGTCAGAGAGGCCGTGGATGTGGTCGCCGGGGACCTGGTCAGACTCTATGCGGCCAGACAGCTTAAGAAGGGTTATGCTTTTTCGCCTGATACCGTATGGCAGAAGGAATTCGAGGAACTCTTCCCCTATGAAGAGACGGAAGACCAGTTAAGCGCCGTTGAGGATACCAAGAGGGACATGGAGAGCGACCGCATCATGGACAGGCTCATATGCGGCGATGTGGGCTACGGCAAGACGGAGATTGCGCTCAGGGCGGCCTTCAAGGCGGTCACGGACGGCAAGCAGGTGGCGATCTTAGTCCCCACCACGATCTTAGCCAGCCAGCATTACAACACTTTTACGTCGAGGATGGTGAACTTCCCGGTCAAGATAGAGATGTTATCGAGGTTTAAGTCGGCATCCGAGCAGAAGCAGATCATAGAGCGCATCGGCAAGGGCCTTGTCGATATCGTCATCGGTACTCACAGGCTTCTGTCCGATGATGTTAAGTATAAGGACCTTGGGCTTTTGGTTGTGGACGAGGAGCAGCGCTTCGGCGTCACGCACAAGGAGAAGCTCAAGAAGCTCAAGGAAAATGTGGATGTACTGACACTTTCGGCCACCCCCATTCCCCGCACCCTCCATATGTCGCTTGTGGGCATAAGGGATATGAGCGTGCTGACTGAGCCGCCCGGGGAGAGGCTTCCGATCCAGACATTTGTATGCGAGTACAACGAGCAGATGGTGAGGGAAGCCATCATAAGGGAACTTTCAAGGGGCGGGCAGGTCTATTACATAAGTAACCGTGTGGCCGGGATAGCGGATGTGGCATCCCGCATAAGCGATCTCGTGCCCGAGGCCAATGTGGCCTATGCACACGGGCAGATGAAGGAATCTGAGCTTGAGAGACTGATGTATGAGTTCATAAGCGGGGACATAGATGTACTTGTCTCCACGACGATCATAGAGACCGGAATGGATATCGCCAATGTCAATACGGTGATCATCCAGGATTCCGACAGATTCGGACTTTCGCAGCTGTATCAGTTAAGAGGCCGAGTCGGGCGTTCGAACAGGACGGCATACGCATTCCTCATGTACAAGAGGGATAAGCTCTTAAGAGAAGTGGCAGAAAAGAGGCTTGAGGCCATAAGAGAATTCACGGAACTTGGTTCGGGATTCAAGATCGCGATGAGGGACTTGGAGATCAGAGGAGCCGGCAATATATTGGGGCGCAAGCAGCACGGCCACATGGAGGCCGTGGGATACGACCTTTACTGCAAGATGCTCTCCGATGCCGTCAAGACACTTAAGGGAGAGGATGTTGAGTATGATGAGTTCGAGACCACATTAGACCTTGATCTTGATGCTTTTATCCCCGTGGATTACATACCCAATGAAGTTCTCAAACTTGATATCTACAAGAGGATTGCATCCATAGAGGGAGAAGATGAGGCCTCTGAGCTTAGCGATGAACTGGCGGACAGATTCGGCAAGGTGCCCGACCCGGTAAGGAATCTGCTCAAGGCGGCTGTCCTGCGATGTCAGGCGCACAAGGTTTACATAACAGATATCCGGGGAAGCAGGGGTACGGTCAAGCTCATGATGAAGCCTGATGCCGCCATCAAGGTCGAGGCGATCCCGGATCTTATGCTTAAGGCCGGCAAGGGATTCAGGTTCGTGACCAAGGGCACGCCTTACTTTGTCTATGATTACAAGGTCACGGGCATAGTCGGCGCGGATGAGCGCACGCTCATAGAGAGCTTAACCCGTATACTTGGTATAATGAATGAGATTTTGATATAAAAGATACGAGATTTTGGCATATTGCGATATTCACATATAGGTCTTCATGTGCTAAAATACCTATAATTGTGCATAAACATAAGAAAAGAGGAAAACCTATGTATAATCCGGTTGATACGGCGCTCAATTTCACGGACAGAGAGAAGGAGACGCTCAAGTTTTGGAACGACAATGACATATTCCGAAAGAGTATGCAGCAGAGGGAAGGATGTCCCACATACACCTTCTATGACGGCCCGCCCACGGCTAACGGCAAGCCTCATATTGGGCATGTGCTGACGCGTGTCATCAAGGACATGATCCCCAGATACAGGACCATGAAGGGATATATGGTTCCGAGAAAGGCCGGCTGGGATACTCACGGACTGCCCGTTGAGCTCGAGGTTGAGAAGCTTCTCGGCCTTAACGGCAAGGAGCAGATAGAAGAATACGGCATGGAGCCCTTTATCGACAAGTGTAAGGAATCCGTGTGGAAATACAAGGGTATGTGGGAGGACTTCTCCGGCACTGTCGGCTTCTGGGCCGATATGGACGACCCTTATGTCACATACCATGACGATTATATCGAGTCCGAATGGTGGGCTCTTAAGGAGATCTGGAAAAAAGGACTGCTCTACAAGGGCTTTAAGATCGTGCCTTATTGCCCCCGCTGCGGAACACCTTTATCAAGCGCAGAAGTATCCCAGGGTTATAAGACCGTCAAGGAGCGTTCGGCTATCGTAAGATTCAAGGTATCGGGCGAGGATGCTTACTTCCTTGCATGGACGACGACTCCCTGGACACTGCCTTCGAATGTGGCTCTCTGTGTGAATCCGGATGAAGAATACTGCAAGGTCAAGGCGGCCGACGGATATACATATTACATGGCAGGAGCTCTCTTGGATACGGTGCTTGCACCGCTTAAGAAGGAAGATGAGCCTGCATATGAGATATTAGAGAGATATAAGGGTAAGGATCTTGAGCATAAGGAGTATGAACCTCTGTATGAATGTGCCAGGGTCGTTGCTGATAAGCAGAATAAGAAGGGCTTCTATGTGACATGCGATTCATATGTCACTATGTCAGACGGTACCGGTATCGTACATATCGCTCCCGCATTCGGTGAAGATGATGCCAATGTAGGACGCAATTACGACCTTCCCTTCGTACAGATGGTGGATGACAAGGGAGTGATGCTTGAGGAGTCGCCGTTTGGCGGCATGAGATGCAAGCCCACAGAAGAAGAGATCAAAGCCGGTGCTGTAAGTGCCGATCCCGAGGTCATCAAGGAACTTTCAAGCCGTAAGCTTTTATATGATGCACCGAAGTTTGAGCATGAATACCCTCACTGTTGGAGATGTGATACTCCCCTTATCTACTATGCGAGAGAGAGCTGGTACATCAAGGAGACAGCGGTAAGGGATGACCTTGTGCGCAACAACAATACGGTCAATTGGATCCCCGAATCCATCGGAAAGGGAAGATTCGGCAACTGGCTTGAGAATATACAGGACTGGGCTATCTCCCGTAACAGATACTGGGGAACTCCCCTTAATATCTGGGAGTGTGAGTGCGGTCACAGAGAGTGTATCGGTTCCCGTGAAGAGCTTAAGACATTCAGCGGTAATGATGCTGCTCTTACGGTTGAGCTTCACAGACCTTATATAGACGAGATCACGGGTAAGTGCCCCGAGTGCGGCGGCACGATGCACAGAGTACCCGAGGTTATCGACTGCTGGTTTGACTCAGGTGCGATGCCTTTTGCTCAGCACCATTATCCTTTCGAGAATAAGGAACTGTTCGAGGCTCAGTTCCCGGCACAGTTTATCTCGGAGGCGGTCGACCAGACCAGAGGATGGTTCCACTCGCTTATGGCTGAATCGACTCTTCTTTTCAATAAGTCGCCCTATGAGAATGTCATAGTGCTTGGCCATGTGCAGGATAAGGACGGCCAGAAGATGAGTAAGTCTAAGGGCAACGCTGTCGATCCGTTCGAGGCGCTCGATAAGTACGGTGCGGATGCTATCAGATGGTACTTCTACATCAACTCGGCACCCTGGCTTCCCAACAGATTCCATGGTGATGCGGTGGTAGAAGGACAGCGTAAGTTCATGGGTACTCTGTGGAACACATATGCGTTCTTCGTACTCTATGCAAATATTGATGACTTTGATGCATCGAAGTACGAGCTTAAGTATGACAGCTTAAGCGTTATGGATAAGTGGCTCTTATCAAAGATGAATTCGATGATAGAGGCAGTTGATGACAATCTCGATAATTACAGGATCCCTGAGGCTGCGAGAGCTCTTCAGGAGTTCGTTGATGAGATGAGTAACTGGTATGTGAGACGCGGTCGTGAGAGATTCTGGGCCAAGGGCATGGAGCAGGACAAGATCGATGCCTATATGACTCTGTATACCGCTCTTGTGAATGTGGCCAAGGCAGCAGCTCCGATGATCCCGTTCATGGCGGATGAGATCTACCGCAACCTTGTATGCTCCGTTGATAAGAGCGCACCCGTATCCGTTCATCTGTGCGACTTCCCTGTTGCGGACAAGTCACAGATCGATAAGGACATAGAAGCCAAAATGGATATGGCGATTGACATCAAGGTCAAGGGAAGTGCCTGCCGCAACACGGCGAACATCAAGAACAGACAGCCTATCGGCAGGATGTTCATCAAGACCGAGGGTGAGGCTCTGTCTCAGTACTATATCGATATCATCGCAGATGAGCTCAATGTCAAGGAAGTTGTATTCTCCGATGATGTGAGTGAGTTTACGACCTATAATTTCAAGCCCCAGCTTAAGACCGTGGGTCCCAAGTACGGCAAGCATATGGCGTTCATCCAGAAGACGCTCGCAGGCCTTGACGGTAATGCCGCTTATGCAGAGCTGAAGGACAAGGGAGCTCTTGAATATGAGGATGCCGGTGAGAAGATCGTTCTTACTGAAGATGATCTCCTGATCACGATGATCCAGAAGGAAGGCTATATCACCGAGGCTGACAACAAGACGACGGTAGTCATAGATACCACTCTTACGCCGGAGCTCATAGAGGAAGGTAATGTCAACGAGCTCATAAGCAAGATCCAGACCATGAGAAAAGAAGCCGATTTTGAGGTAATGGATCATATCAGGATATCCGTGGCGGGCAATGAAGCGCTGGCAGAAGTCGTAAGACGTAACGAGCAGGCCATGGCGACAAAAGTACTGGCCGAGAGCTTTGACTTTACGGATAAGGGTTATAAGATAAGCAAGGCCTGGAACATCAACGGCCAGGATGTGACCATTAGTATAGAGAAAGCTTAATATATCAGTGATCAAAGGGTGATATACCCGGGAAGGAATCAGACCAATGGCTAAAAAGACGGACAAGACACAGGGTTTTGACAAGGAACTGTTCATAAGGAGCGTCAAGTACAACGTTAAGACACTCTTCCGTAAGAACATGGAAGAGGCGTCCAATCAGGAGGTATTCCAGGCGGCTGCATATGCCATAAAGGATATGATAGTCGATAACTGGATGACTACTCAGAAGGAGTTCGAGGCATCCGATCCCAAGATGGTCTACTACATGTCGATGGAATTCCTCATGGGAAGAGCTTTCGGTAACAACCTTATCAACTTAAGGGCATATAAGGAAGTTGCGGAGTGTCTTGATGAACTCGGAGTGGATATCAATGCCATAGAGGATGAAGAGCCGGATGCAGCGCTCGGTAACGGAGGCTTAGGAAGACTTGCAGCCTGCTTCCTTGATTCGCTTGCGACTCTTGGATACGGAGCATACGGATGCGGTATCAGATACCGTTACGGCATGTTCAAGCAGAAGATCAAGGACGGTTATCAGGTTGAGGTTCCGGATAACTGGCTTGAGCACGGTAATCCGTTTGAGCTTCGCCGTCCCGAGTATACGAAGGAGATCAAATTCGGCGGATATGTGAGCGTATATCAGGATGAGAAGGGTAAGAACGTATTCAAGCAGGAGAATTACCAGGTAGTTAACGCCGTTCCTTATGACCTGCCGATCGTCGGATACGGCAACGGGATCGTCAATACGCTTCGTATATGGGATGCAGAGCCGGTTCAGTGCTTCCAGCTTGATTCATTCGATAAGGGTGATTATCAGAAGGCTGTTGAGCAGGAGAATCTGGCACGTAACATAGTTGAGGTGCTTTATCCCAATGATAATCATTACGCAGGTAAGGAACTGAGGCTTAAGCAGCAGTATTTCTTCATCTCTGCTTCAGTTCAGGAGGCAGTTGCCAAGTACATGCGTACACATAAGGATATACGAAAGCTGCATGAGAAGGTTACATTCCAGCTCAATGATACCCATCCTACAGTGGCTATAGCAGAGCTCATGAGGATACTCATGGATGATTACCGTCTTGAGTGGGATGATGCATGGAAGGTAACGACCAAGACCTGTGCTTATACCAACCATACGATCATGGCGGAAGCACTGGAGAAATGGCCGATAGAGCTCTTCTCAAGACTGCTTCCGAGAATATATCAGATAGTTGAAGAGATTAACAGAAGATTCATCATAGAGATAGAGAAGAAGTATCCGAGAGAGACAGGCCTTACGGATGAGAAGATCCGCAAGATGGCCATTATCTATGACGGACAGGTCAAGATGGCTCATCTGGCCATCGTAGCCAGCTATTCGGTCAACGGTGTTGCAAGACTTCATACCGAGATACTTAAGAAGCAGGAACTTAAGGACTTCTATGAGATGTTCCCCAAGAAGTTCAACAACAAGACTAACGGTATCACACAGAGACGTTTCCTGCTCCATGCCAATCCGCTTCTTGCAGACTGGGTTACCGAGCGTATAGGAGAAGGCTGGATCACCGATCTTTCAAGGATAAGCAAGCTTAAGCCTGCAGCCAATGACAAGAAGGCCAGAGAGCAGTTCATGGCCATCAAGTATCAGAACAAGGTGCGCTTAGCCAAGTATATCAAGGAGCACAACGGTGTGGATGTGGATCCCAATTCGATCTTTGATGTACAGGTTAAGAGACTGCATGAGTATAAGAGACAGCTGCTTAATATCCTTCATGTTATGTATCTGTATAATCAGATCAAGGAACATCCCGAGATGGACTTCTATCCCAGAACCTTCATCTTCGGTGCCAAGGCGGCAGCAGGATACAAGACGGCCAAGCTTACGATCAAGCTCATCAACTCGGTTGCCGATGTTGTCAATAATGATGAGAGTATAGACGGCAAGATCAAGGTCGTATTCATAGAGAATTACCGCGTATCTAATGCGGAGATCATATTCGCGGCATCTGATGTATCAGAGCAGATCTCTACAGCCTCCAAGGAGGCATCCGGAACCGGTAACATGAAGTTCATGCTTAACGGTGCGATAACCTTGGGTACGATGGACGGAGCGAATGTCGAGATCGTAGAAGAGGTCGGTGAGGAGAATGCCGTGATCTTCGGTCTTTCATCCGATGAGGTCATCAACTTCGAGAATAACGGCGGATACAATCCGATGGATATATTCAACAGCGATGAGGATATCCGTAAGGTGCTTATGCAGCTTGTAAACGGCTTCTACGCCAAGGATGATCCGGACAGATTCAGACCGTTATATAACTCGCTTCTTAACACAGAATCAACGGATGTTGCTGACAGATACTTCATCCTTAAGGACTTCCGCTCATACGCGGATGCACAAAAGAAGATAGAAGAGTTCTACAGGGACGAAGACAAATGGGCTAAGGCTGCGATCCTTAACGTGGCATGCAGCGGTAAGTTCACATCAGACAGAACAATCCAGGAATATGTGGATGAGATATGGCATCTGGACAAGGTCAAGCTGCCTGCTAAGAAAAACTGATCCGTAATTGAAGATAAGAGTCGCTATCCGGTCTTATACCGGAGAGCGGCTCATTGTATGAGAATAAGAGAATTATAGGAGAATGACTGATGATCAAAATGACACAGGGAGGGGCATATCTTATTGACGGAGCTGAGTATATAGAAGATTCCGCCAACGCCCTTGAAGAGGTAAAAAATAAAACAGGAATTAATATTACCAAAGAAAAGGCGTCAGAGGAGACCATAGCCTACGGAGTCCTGAAGGAGCATAATACCGCAGATAATATGGACAAGCTCCGTATAAGGTTCGATAAGCTGACAAGCCACGATATCACGTTCGTAGGTATCATTCAGACGGCAAGGGCTTCAGGACTTGAGAAATTCCCGATGCCTTATGTACTTACCAACTGTCACAACTCTTTATGTGCAGTGGGAGGAACGATCAATGAGGATGATCATATCTTCGGTCTTACCTGTGCCAAGAAGTACGGCGGAGTGTATGTTCCGCCTCATCAGGCAGTCATTCACCAGTTTGCGCGTGAGATGCTCGCAGGCGGCGGCAAGATGATCCTGGGTTCCGACTCTCATACAAGATACGGTGCATTGGGCACGATGGCCATGGGCGAGGGCGGTCCTGAGCTTGTTAAGCAGCTTCTTAATCAGACCTATGATATAGACAGACCGGGCGTTGTAGCCGTATATCTTAAGGGAGAGCCCGTGAGGGGCGTAGGCCCGCAGGATGTGGCCATTGCGCTAATCGGGGCTGTTTTTGCCTCAGGATATGTCAAAAATAAGGTGCTTGAGTTCGTTGGCCCCGGTGTGGAGAATCTGAGCGTTGATTTCAGATTGGGTGTTGATGTTATGTCAACCGAGACAACCTGCCTTTCAAGTATATGGAAGACTGATGATAAGGTAAAAGAGTTCTATGAGATCCACGGCAGGACTGAGGACTATAAGGAACTGAATCCCGGTAAGGTGGCATATTATGACGGGCTTATAGAGATAGACTTAAGTGAGATCCGTCCAATGATCGCCATGCCTTTCCATCCGAGTAATGCTTATACCATCGAGGAGGTGCAGAAGAATCTGGCGGATATCCTTCATGATACGGAGGAGAGAGCCAAGGTAAGCTTCGGTGATGACGTGGCCTACAGCCTGCAGGATAAGGTTCATGACGGAAGGCTTTTGGTCGAGCAGGGAGTCATAGCCGGATGTGCGGGCGGAGGATTTGAGAATATATGTGCGGCTGCGGATATAATGAAGGGCAGATATATAGGATCTGATGAGTTTACATTGAGCGTATATCCCGCTTCTACGCCCATATATATGGAGATCATGAAGAACGGCTGCGCTGCGGCGCTTCTTGAGAGCGGAGCCATCATCAAGACGGCATTCTGCGGGCCCTGCTTCGGTGCGGGAGACACGCCTGCCAATAACGCATTCTCGATCCGTCACAGTACGCGTAACTTCCCCAACAGAGAAGGCTCGAAGGTACAGAACGGTCAGGTTGCATCAGTGGCTCTTATGGATGCCCGTTCTATCGCCGCTACGGCGGCCAATAAGGGTTATCTGACGGCCGCTACAGAGATAGATGCCGACTTCGGTGTATATCAGTATCATTTCGATGACAAGATATATAAGAACAGAGTATTTGATTCGAAGGGCGTGGCTGATCCTTCAGTTGAGATCAAGATGGGCCCCAATATCAAGGATTGGCCCAGAATGAGCGCACTCCCCGAGAATCTGATGCTCAGAGTAGTCTCTGAGATACATGATCCCGTGACTACCACGGATGAGCTCATCCCTTCGGGTGAGACAAGTTCATTCCGCTCTAATCCTCAGGGACTTGCGGAATTCACCTTATCACGTAAGGATCCCGAATATGTGGGCAGAGCCAAGGCCATGAGAGCGGCAGAAGTCGATCGTATAGGCGGAATGGACGTATACAGTGACAGACCTGCACTCAAAAATGCGATGGATGCGGTTAAGGCGGTATATCCTGATGCTGAGAGAGAGGGTACAGGCTTCGGTTCCACGATATTTGCAGTCAAGCCGGGAGACGGATCTGCCAGAGAGCAGGCTGCTTCCTGCCAGAAGGTACTCGGCGGCTGGGCTAATATAGCCAATGAATATGCGACCAAGAGATACAGGAGCAATCTTATGAACTGGGGCATGCTTCCGTTTATCATCAAGGAGGGAGAGCTGCCGTTTAAGAACCTCGACTTCATCTTCATACCGGGTATAGCAAAGGCCATAAGAGAGAAGACGAAAAATATAAAAGCATATGTTATTTTAGCAGGAAAGCTTAAGGAGTTTGAAATGACCGTAGGTGATATGACGGATGACGAAAGGGAGATAATCCTTGACGGCTGCCTCATCAACTACAACAGGAAAATGCTGAAATAATCGGTGTTTGAATGGCATTTAGGCTGACAGGGGCCGTCCCGGGAAATTAAATTGCGAATAAATAACTGGACAAATATTAACAGGATGCACACTCGTGCATCCTGTTTCTTATATACATATAATCTGTTATCTTATTGGGTGATTTATAAGCCTTTGACCGGTCCGATCATGAGACACAACCGATCAGCTCATTGATGTCCGATACATTATGTCTCTTCATAAATTTTTCTATTCCATCCACAAGATCCGTGGTCAGATAGGGATTGACGAAATTCATGGCTCCGGCAGCCACTGCCGTAGCACCTGCCATAAGGAATTCGACGGCATCTTCAGCAGATGCGACACCTCCCATACCGATTATGGGGATCTTAACGGCCTGAGCACACTGGTAAACCATCCTCACGGCCACGGGCTTGATCGCGGGTCCTGAGAGACCGCCGGTTTTATTGGCCAGAGCGAAGGTCCTGCGTTCTATGTCGATCTTCATACCGGTCAGGGTGTTGATAAGGGATATTGCGTCCGCTCCTGCTGCTTCAGCTGCTCTTGCCATCTCGGTAATATCCGTGACATTGGGGCTTAATTTCATTATTATGGGCTTTTTTGAATGCTTCTTGAGCGTATCCGTTATATTGAATACCGATTCTGCTTTCTGTCCGAAGGCTATGGCGCCCTCCTTGACATTCGGACAGGATATATTGATCTCGAGCATATCGGCATCCGTATCTGATAGTCTCTCGACCGCCGCAATATAGTCGTCCGTGGATTTACCGCAGACATTGACGATAACTCTGCAGTCATAGTTATGTAAGAAAGCAAGGTCTCTCTCTATGAATACGTCCACCCCCGGATTCTGCAGTCCGATGGCATTGAGCATGCCTCCGTAGACTTCGGTCACCCGCGGAGTAGGATTGCCTTCCCATGGGATTATTGAAACGCCTTTGGTCACAACGGCCCCCAATCTGTTAAGATCGACGAATTCTCCGTATTCCATTCCGGAACCGAAAGTACCGGAAGCGGTCATTACCGGATTCTTGAATGTAACACCGGCTATATTGATCTGAGTGGAAATATTGGAAGTACTCATTCTCTGTCCTTTCATTATATATAACATGCGAAAGCGTTCCGCAAACCCGTGTATCCTTAAATATCAACATCCTCTGAGTTAAATACAGGCCCGTCTGTACATATCCTTGCATTATTGACATGACTGTGCGAATCTGTCTTAACGGTCTTGCATACACAGCCCAGACAGGCGCCGACACCGCATGCCATTCGTTCCTCCAATGATATGTATGCAGGGATCCCGGCGCTTGCAGAATAGGCTTTTATGCCCTTCAGCATAGGCATGGGACCACAGGCATAAATAATATCAGGATTTAACTTATAACCTTCAAGAGCGGCCACGACATTGCCGTGGTATCCGACACTTCCGTCGTCAGTTGCAATATAAATATCCGCGTATTTGGCAAACTCTTTCGATAAGAAGTTGTCGGAATCCCGATAGCCTAATACAGCACTGACTTGATGTCCGTTAAGCTTAAGCCTCTTGGCAAGCTCGAGCATCGGTGGGATGCCTATCCCGCCTGCCATAAGGGTTACGGCTTTCTTATCATCAGCAGTCTTAAGGTCATATCCGTTACCCAGTATACCGATGACATCGATCTTATCCTTCGCTGACAGATCGGCGAATTCACCTGTTCCCTTACCGACTACGCGATATACAAGCCTGATGGCCTGCCTTGCTGCATCAGCTTCACATATGCTTATAGGTCTCGGAAGAAGAGTCGAGGAATCCTTCGGATATAAACCGACGAACTGTCCGGGAACAACATCCGGACACATATCGCAGAGGATCCACATACTGTAGATCCCATCGGTGATACGGTCATTGCTTATAATTTCACATGTTATCTTTTTCTTCATTTTTCTTCCTTTATATGAGTCATTTTTCGCTTGGTTTTATTCCGGATTAAAACATACCTGAAAGAAAACGCCCCAAAATTGTCCGAAATATATGTAAATTGTCGGAAAATTGTGACGAATTGCAAGTTATGTCACCCACATTTTGCAGGACTGTTATGTTTACTACATTTTGCGTTTCTTTTCGAACATATTGTTGTATATGATGCGACCACTACATATAGTACATACGACATCCCCCGTAATTTCGCGATTTTTAAGCGGAGAATTAAAAGATTTCGACTGTGATTTATTGAAAATCCATCGTCTGTCCGGGTCAAAAACCACTATATCTGCCATTCTGTAAATTGCAAGTTCTCCTGCATTAATTCCGTATATTCTTGCCGGATTCAGAGACAACTTGCAGAATAATTGCAGTGGAGAAAGATATCCACAATGAATAAGTGTATTATATGATACAGAAAGGGCGGTTTCGAGACCAATAATACCACTTGGTGCTTTATCGATTGGAAGGCTTTTTTCTTCATCTGTATGCGGTGCGTGGTCCGTAGCTATGCAATCTATGGTCCCATCCACAAGACCTTGTATGACAGCATCCCGATCGGCCTCAGTTCGAAGCGGCGGATTCATCTTGGCATAGTTACCATAACTTATCAGATCTTCCTCAGTCATGGACATATGATGAGGAGTTGCTTCCGCAAATATATGGTCGCCGTGTCCGGCAGCCTTTGCCTGTCTTATAAGGTCTACAGCCTCTGCCGTACTGATATGCTGTATATTGATCTTAGCCCCGGTCGCTATTGCCAGTTCTATATCTCTTCTTACCATGGATATCTCGGCCTGCCGGTCACTTCCGCCCAGTCCGAAGTATTTGCTCGCTGTTCCGCGATTGATACCGTTATTCTCTATATATGAGGGGTCTTCCTCATGAAAACTCAATACAGCGTCAATTTCACGTGCCGCCTCCATGGCCTTCCTTGCAACATCTGCAGAAAGAAGCGGAATACCGTCATCAGTGAAGCATTTGGCTCCGGCTGATCTGAGCCCCTTCATGTCCGTAAGCTCCTTGCCCTTTATCCCCTTTGTAATCGTAGCGGAAGAGTAGACATGTATATCCGTGGAACTTCCTTTATCAAGAACATACTTAAGTGTTTCTGGACTGTCGATGGCAGGCTTGGTGTTTGCCATCATTATGACGCTTGTCACACCGCCTCTGGCTGCAGCCATGGCTCCCGTAAGTATATCTTCCTTATGAGTAAAGCCCGGATCCCTGAAGTGGACATGAGTATCCACAAGTCCGGGTCCTATGATGAGCCCGGTACAATCGTATATATCCAGGTGGTCGCCCTCAGGAACTGCGACAGAATCCGGATCGATATGTGTCTCGATCGCGGTTATTTTTTCATCAGATATTAAGATATCCCTGATATCTTCCAGTCCGGAAGCGGGATCAATGCATAATCCGCCTTGTAACAGTATCATTCTTGCACTCCGAAAATTTCGTCCTTGTGGGCCTCGTACATCTCTATCACGCGATCCCTTGCCATGTCTGGGATCAGCTTAAGTTCGCTGCGTTCCAGTCCGGCGGTCGGGATGGGCTCGCCGAATACCAGTGTAACGGGAACCTTGCGTATATACGGCTTATGATCCTCGAATATGGCCGCGGATCCGATGACCGTGAACGGTACAACTTCGCTGCCGCTCTTCTCGGCGATCTTGAAGCTGCCGCCCTTGAAAGGCAGGAAAGTTCCTTCTTCCTTGTTGCGCGTTCCCTCGGGGAAAATGGCCATGCACATGCCGGCTTTCATCATATCAGCTGCCTTGAGTATGGTCTTAAGGCCCTGCTTGATGTCATCTCTGTCAAGGAACAGGCAGCCTATGAAGATCATCCAGATATTGAAGATCGGGAACCTGCGCATTTCCTTCTTGGAGATAAGTCCTGTCGGCCGCTTGGTATTGACATACATTATAAGGATATCAAAGATGCTCCTGTGGTTGCCCACAAACAGCACGCTTCTGTCCTCGGGCACATTCTCAAGGCCTTTCACGTTTATCTTGGTTCCGCAGATAAACAATACAAGGTTGAAAGCCCATTTTATGACAGCGTGTGATGCCCTGTCCCTTGCGTCTCTGCTTATGAGTCCCACTACCCAGAATATAAGAAGAAGTGGAAGAGAAAGTATCAGAAACAGTGCTACCGCTATTCCAGCGATTATCAGTCTTATCATGGTGTTATTCTCCGTTTCCCAGAATGAATATAAGCTTAGAAAGCCTGATTATGTCCTTGCCCAGAGGCTGACCGCCCTCTGTATAAGGTTCTGTATAGTAATTGATCATATCCTTATTGATCCCGAACATATAGTGAAGGTAGTTGGACTGGATACTGGCGTATTCGCGTCCCGAAAGGATGTAGCTTACAAGTCCGAGTGTCATCATATTATACAGAAGCTCATCCTCGCTTATACGCTCTATGTCTGCCTGGACATAGAAAGTCTGCTTGCTTGAAGAACCGGAGATCGCGGATGCCCTGTCCCTGTATCTGCTCATCAGTTCTTCGCAGCGTACATAATCGGTCTTATACTCGGAACTTAAGTAGGCTACATCGGCAAGCATCGTATAGTCGTAATCCGAGACAGTGCGGGACTGTTCCGGTATCAGATCATAGTCGGCTATGGCCTTGCGGTACCTGTACTGCCCCGTAGCTCTGTAGAGTTCGCTTGCAGCAAAATAGTATGAATCGGACTTAACTCCTTCCCGGAATCTGTCTATATAATTGTAGGCCTTGCCCGCAGCTCTGAGCGACTGTACGGCCAGAGCCTGATCGGTTTCAAAGTAGTTGACATAATATTGCGCAAGTACACCCGCCAGCTCAGCCGTGGATGACAGGGATATCATGCTGTCGGTCTGAATGGTCGCTGTAGAGGGGTGAGAGAGTTCCTCTTCTATAAGAGACAGAGTCTCCGTATTTTGCAGATCCTGATAAACAGCTCCTGTCCGCGGATGCTGCTGGGATAAGAGCTCTTCGATCCCTCCTCTTATGAATGAATCCTCTGTTGGAGCATTGGCATATATCTCATGAGTGAGCATCAGATTGCTCAGAGTATATATAAGGGCGCTGGTCTGGATATATTCAGCTTCCGTTATCGTCTTGTAGGCCTCATTATATAAAGCGTGATAATTGTCCCGTCCTATTGAGAATTCGTACGAGTAGCCCACATCCTCCTGAAAGGCGCGATATGTTCCTTCGCCGGTCAGCTCGGTGAAATCTCCTATATAAATACTCTTTTCCGGTGTAGCGGTATTCTTCTCATCCGCTTCCGTTATGCGGTGGAGCTTACCCTCGTATACGACTTCTTCCGTGGCATTGTCGATGATCTTGTAATCTCTTGCCGGATCCGTTCCTTCTATATATATAACTTTTTTGCCGGTGGGGGTATATCCGATCCTGTCCGTGATGATGGCGGGACGCTGCTCTGAATAGTCATATGTGAATACGGGCTCGTAGCCTAAGGTGGCGATGTCTGCCACGGGTTCTGCAGCCGACATATCCGCTGCCGAGCTCTGATCAGCTGGAAGACTGCATGCTGTCAGTGCTGCTAATATGAGAGTTGTAATGACCCATGTCCTTCTGCGCATCTTTGACTCCAACCGTTATTACCATAAATCATTATACAGGGAATGTGACAATTATGAAAGCGTAAGTATTTACAAATAAAGCATACCTGCCGATATAATAATTAGCACATATTATAGCCGCTTGCATGCATTCTGAGAACATGTCGGGCGGTCACATCAGAAAGGAGTAATATTTGAAGATCAATTCCTATCAATTAGGAATGGATTCCGTCGGAACATATCGTTCCACTCAGACAAGGAAGTATTCATTTGGTCTCACTAAGGAAAACCTCGCGGGGAAGGGATCGGACCCGGGAGTTTTCGGCGACCTCATAAACGGTCGGAGTGATTATTCCCTTGACGACAGCAAGGAAGAGAAAACAGAGGGCGATTCACCGGACACCTCCCTTATGGATCGCTACGACAGCATGAACACCGGGCTCAATCCGAGAGTTAAGGAGGTTGAGAAGGGAGATGCCGCCAGAAGCATTGAGGATGTGAGGAACCGCTTTGTCCTGTACTTATGGAGGATGTTCTTTGGACAGGAGAGGGCGGATGAGATGGCAGACAGGTACGGGCTTAAGCGGCTTGATACGACAGGTTCGCTTTCGACAAGCCCCATGCCCGGATTCTCGGTCATAAGGATCGAGGCCGTGCAGGAGGTGCACTTCGAAGAGTCGCAGGAGCTTAACTTCTCCTCTCAGGGTCATGTGACCACGGAGGACGGGAGGAGCATAGACTTTAATCTGGATGTATCCATGAGCAGCAGCTTCTCGGCATATTATAAGGAAGAAGTGCAGAGTGCTTTGGGCTTTTGCGATCCGCTCGTCATCAATTTCAGCGGTGATATAGCCGATCTTACGGACACCAAGTTCTGCTTTGACCTTGACTGTGACGGAGAGGAAGAGGAGATATCGACTCTCGCATCAGGCAGCGGTTTTTTGGCCTTAGACAGCAACGGCGACGGCATCATCAATGACGGAAGTGAACTCTTCGGCACCAAGACAGGTGACGGCTTCAGCGATCTTAAGGTCTACGATTCGGACGGCAACGGCTGGATAGATGAAAATGATGATGTCTTTGACAGACTGAAGATCTGGGTGAAAGAAGCAGACGGGACGGACACCCTGCATTCACTTAAGGATTCCAATGTGGGTGCCATATACCTCGGAAGTGTCGATACCACACAGGTGTTAAGATCCATGGACACGGGTAATGTGAACGGGATGCTCAGGCGTACGGGTATCTTCCTGTATGAAGACGGCTCCGGCGTCGGTACGATGTCGCATCTGGATATTGCGAACTGAATACACTACAGTATAACGGTTCATACAATACTCCCGCGGGGCGCCTGCTTCGCGGGAGTTATCTATGGTTGTAGTAGGATTGGCGGTTTTTCAAAGCAAAACCCCGAGGGAATATTCCCTCGGGGTTTGCTTATGATAGTTAGTGTAAGATCGCCTCTACCGACTTCTTAAAGGCCCACTGCCTGTAGTAACTCTCTTACGAACTGTGCATTTAGCAAGTTATCTAACCCTGACCGTTAAGTCTTAATTAACCAAGTAAGCTAAGTACGCCCTGGTTGCTCTGGTTAGCCTGTGCAAGCATTGCCTGACCTGCCTGAGCAAGGATGTTGTTGTTAGAGTACTTAACCATCTCAGTAGCCATATCAGTATCTCTGATAGCTGACTCAGCTGATGTGGTGTTCTCAACAACGTTATCCAGGTTAGCTATGGTGTGCTCAAGTCTGTTCTGAACTGCACCGAGTGCTGAACGCTGTGTAGAAACCTTCTGGATAGCTTCCTTGATCGTCTCAACTGCGCCAAGAGCGTTACTGTCATCAGCCCCATCAACCTTAAGGAAGTTAACGCCGAGACTTCTTGCTGACATAGAATCGATATCGATAGCTATCTGGTTGTTTGTCGTAGCATCTGCACCAACATGGAGCTTGAAGCTTAATGAAGCAATCTTGTCCTGAGTCTGTGTAAAGTCTGCAATCTTAATTGTAGTTACATTACCAACTGCGTCATATACAGCAGGAGCGTCCGGCTTAGATACGATAGCAGATCCGTCATAAGCAACATACTTATCAAGTGCGTTCTGAGCGATCTTGTTGCCGTCCTTATCATAGTATGCAGCTGTTGCAGCTGTAGTAATCTCAGCAGTAATAGATGATGTTGTAACTACGGCTGACTTTGTTGCTGTCTGTCCGTCTGATGCGGGAGCTGCGGGATAACCACCGGCTGCGGTAAGAGTAATAAGTTCATTACCATCCTTATCCTGAATGCTGAAAGTTGTTGCATTTGTTGCTACAACATCATAAGTATCAGCAAGAGCACCTGTTAAAGATACTGCATACTTCTGATCCAGAGTATTATTTGCTGCATCGATAGTTGTTGTTATTGCAGAAACTGATACACCCTGATCACGGAAAGACTTAAGCAACTGATTAACTTCGTCCTGAGTCTTCTGGGAAGTATCCGCATCGGTGCCTCTGGCATAAGACACTGTAAGGCTTGTAGCTGTGTCAGTATTGAATGTTGCTGCACTTGTCTGTGCTGCTCCGGCTGCCTTATACTTAAATGTATAGCCCTTGGTTCCCGTGCTGTCGCCCTTAAGCAGATATGACTCGTTGAACTTCGTTGTCTCAGCGACACGATCGATCTCTGTTGAGAGCTGGTCGATCTCGTTCTGGATATAAGTTCTGTCATCAGTAGAGTTTGTTCCGTTTGCTGCCTTAACTGCAAGCTCGTTCATTCTCTGAAGCATATCCTGAACTTCTGCAAGTGCACCTTCTGCTGTCTGAACTGCTGAAATACCGTCCTGAGCGTTAGCTGAAGCCTGTGTAAGACCTCTGATCTGCTTTCTCATCTTCTCACTGATTGAGAGACCTGCTGCATCATCTGCTGCACGGTTGATTCTGTAACCGCTTGAAAGCTTCTCTGTGCTCTTAGCCTGAGTTGCCTGAGTGAGACCCAACATTCTGTTAGAGTTCATTGCTGTAAGATTGTGCTGTACTACCATATAATTACCTCCTTGTAATTGTACGGGTAAATCCTTTCACCTCGTTTGAGTGCTCCGCACTATTGCGGTTTACACTATGGTTTTTAAATTAATAAAGATCTATAGCAACCGGTCTGCCGGATACGATGGGCGATGGGCCCTTCGGCCCATCGACCCGACATATCGGTTAACTAACATATTGGTTGGCTTCTATTAGCCATTCAGAAGACTGAGTACACCTTGGTTAGACTGATTAGCCTGAGCAAGCATTGACTGACCTGCCTGAGCCAGGATGTTGTTGTTAGAGTACTTAACCATCTCTGAAGCCATATCAGTATCTCTGATAGAAGACTCAGCTGATGTGGTGTTCTCAACAACGTTATCCAAGTTGGCGATCGTATGCTCTAATCTGTTCTGAACTGCACCAAGAGCGGATCTCTGTGTTGAAACCTTCTGGATAGCTTCCTTGATAGTCTCTATAGCACTAAGTGCATTGGAATCGTCATTTCCGTCAACCTTAAGGAAGTTAACGCCAAGGGTTCTTGCCGACATTGAGTCGATATCTATTGAGATCTGGTTATTTGTTGTTGCATCTGCGCCAACATGAAGATTAAGAGTTAATGCTGCAATCTTATCCTGAGTAGCTGCAAAATCATTTACATTAATGGTGTTGATGTTACCAACTGCATCATACACTGCAGGTGCATCAGGCTTAACTACAACAGCAGTTCCATCGTATGCCACATACTTTTCAAGCGCATTAGCGGGAATCTTGTTGCCGTCCTTGTCATAGTAAGCAGCTTGTGCGTTCTGCGACTCTTCTGCAGTAATAGAAGATGTAGTAATAACGGCAGACTTTGTTGCCGTCTGTCCATCCGTAGCAGGAGCTGCGGGATAACCACCCTGTGCGGTAAGAGTAATTAGTTCTTTACCATCCTTATCTTGGATGCTGAAAGCATTTTGGGCAGTTGCAACAACATCATATGTGTCAGCAAGAGCACCTGTTAATGCTATTGTGTACTTCTGATCTACAGTACCATTTGCAGCATCGATGGTTGTGGTCATTGCTGAAACCGATATACCTTGATCACGGAATGATTTAAGCAATTGGTTTACTTCATCCTGTGTTGACTGTGATGCATCAGCGTCAGTGCCTCGTGCATAGGTCAAGGTAAGACTTGTTGCTGTATCTGTATTGAATGTTGCAGCGCTTGTCTGCGGTGTAGCGAATTTCTTGTATGCGTATGAGTAAAGCTTGGTTCCTGAACTGTCACCCTTAAGAAGGTATGTCTCGTTGAACTTTGTTGTCTCAGCTACACGATCGATCTCTGTTGAGAGCTGGTCGATCTCGTTCTGGATGTATCCTCTGTCATCAGTAGAGTTGGTTCCGTTTGCTGCCTTAACTGCCAGCTCGTTCATTCTCTGAAGCATATCCTGTACTTCTGCAAGTGCGCCTTCTGCTGTCTGAACTGCTGAGATGCCGTCCTGAGCATTAGCTGAAGCCTGTGTAAGACCTCTGATCTGCTTTCTCATCTTCTCACTGATCGAGAGACCTGCTGCATCATCTGCGGCCCTGTTGATTCTGTAACCGCTTGAAAGCTTCTCTGTCGACTTAGCCTGTGTCTTAGTCGTGATACCTAACATTCTGTTAGAGTTCATTGCTGTGAGATTATGCTGTACTACCATGTAATTACCTCCATGTCTTCCGTTCGCCCGCTGCGAACCAATCCGTTATTTTATCCGTTTCTTTTTTTATCCGGGTATGCAACACTTTTATCAAAATGTTGCATTAGGCCATATGGCTGTCTGATCATTGAACATCTGTGGGATTGACGGATTGTATTTTGCTTGCTTTGGTTGTAGATTAAAGATTTGTCCCCTTGTTAAACGCCTGGGAATCAGACAGTTCATATCACTACAACCAAGGAGGAAACTATGAGCACAACACAACCTATCAAAGAAATGGAGACGATTCAGGAACTGAAGGATTATTGGAGAATTGTCAAACCAAACAAACGCAACTATCTGCTGACCACTATGGCACTCAACACCGCCCTTCGCATCAGCGATCTGCTCGAACTGCACTATTCCGACGTGTATTGCTATGCCGAACACAGAGTCGCGGATCATATTATTGTTCGTGAGAGTAAGACGGGAAAAACAAATTGCATCTATATTAACGACGAACTAAGGGCAACCGTAGAATCCTTGGCGAACTGTGAAGACCACAACAGTCATGACTGGTTGTTCGCATCGCATAAATATCCGGGCACACCGCTCAGCAGATTCCAGGCATATCGGATCGTTCGTGAAGCAGCAGATGCGATCAACATGGGCAGGCCGGTAAGCCCCCATTCACTCCGAAAGACTTTCGGTTATCACGCCTGGCAGAATGGCGTTAATCCGGTATTACTGATGAACATATATAATCATTCGTCTTATCAGGTGACCAAGAGATACCTTGGCATAGATCAGGATGAGAAGGATGAGGTGTACAGAAATATATGCTTATAGATAATGTAAGGGATTTTGTTCGATAGTAGATTATGTACGAAGCAATCCGCAATGTAGGGGTACTCATATATCAAAGGCCAACAATATAGAAGCCGGAATACTGTCATTGCCTTTGTTCAACTTGATAAAGCCCTTGAACTTCTGATTAGCAAAACATATAATGAGGATGAAGATGTTGAATTGTTGAAGCTGTGTGCCATGATGGCGGATGTGAATAACGAAGAGATAGTAAATCTCTATGAATCCGACACTTTTTTGGCCCAGATACGTGAAGAAGCCTTTAGGTTTTCACTCAATAAGGAGGTGCAACCTATGCTTATAGATGAAGAAATGGCCATATGGGATGAAACGGTCGGTAAAGCTTTGGAACGAAATATGTATAGGAGCGAAGGCCGTGCAGAAGGCCGCACCGAAGGAAGTCGGAGTAAGATGCTGAGTGTTATCAAGAATATGCTTCTCCGCAATCAGAGTGATGAAGATATTATGGCTATAGCAGAATGTACGCAGGAACAGATCGATAGTGTGAGGGCTACTTTATAGGTCCACTCGAGGCATTCCGGTTCCTCGTTATATAGGGTATTTGAAGTTACAGCCTTGGATGCAGTGTATAGTACCGCTTCCGAGGTTGTAATTTTCTGACAATTCGTGAAATAATCTTGGAAAAATCTGTAAAATATACTACACAAACAACGCAGAATGTGATAAAATAAGCATACTCAGATATATTGGTGGCGCTGCAAGGATGTAGTGTCGTCCGATCCGCTTCTTGAAAAGTGATGTCAACAAATACATTATATATATGAAGAAATACGATCGATTGGGACAAAATATCTGCTCCTGAGAGAGAATTACACTATATATTGATGTGACAGGTTGATACATCTCTATATGTTGTGACAGGTCGGAAATCTTATACTTTTTTTGAAAAAAATTTAAATTAGTACTAAAGTTTCCAAAACCACGTCCGATATATAAAGTGTAAGGCAAGGATGCAACTGACTGATAAGAGCGTTGCATCGGGCAGATTAGAAAAGAAACGGATAAAATAACGGATTGGTTCGCAGCAGGCGAACGGAAAGACATGGAGGTAATTACATGGTAGTACAGCACAATCTTACAGCAATGAACTCTAACAGAATGTTAGGTATCACAACCGGCTCTCAGGCTAAGAGCACAGAGAAGCTCTCAAGCGGTTACAGGATCAACAGAGCAGCCGATGATGCAGCAGGACTTGCTATATCAGAGAAGATGAGAAAGCAGATCAGAGGTCTTACACAGGCTTCAGCAAATGCTCAGGACGGTATCTCAGCAGTACAGACAGCAGAAGGTGCACTTACAGAAGTTCACGACATGCTTCAGAGAATGAACGAGCTTGCAGTTAAGGCAGCAAACGGAACCAATTCCGAGTCAGACAGAAAGGCCATACAGGACGAAGTTGATCAGCTCGTAACAGAGATCGATCGTGTATCTACAACGACTAAGTTCAACGAGACATATCTCCTTAAGGGAACAAATGCTACAACAGGAAACACAGGTGAGCTTACATACACAGCAGCCAATGGCGCAGTTTCAGGTTCTCCGTTTAATGTTGAAACAGGTATGGCTAAGGTTTCGGTTCCTGCTTCAGCAGCTGCAACATCAGGCACAGCAGCTACAAGTGATAATACAAATTACAGTTCTACCACTATCAGTTTTGGCGGCAACACATACATTTTAGTTGAAAACGTTAAAGCGGCTTCTGATAATGATGTAGCTATAAGTGCTGACAAGATCAAGAAAGGCTTAGAGGATGCTGATAACACCGGAAAGACAAAGGCATTTGACAGTCTTGAAGCTCTTATGAGCGGAATCCGTAAGGATTTTGGCGATGATGTAAGAAACGTTGCATCAGAGACAGATAAGACCGGCGCACAGACGATCAAGGTTGAAGCTTTTGCAAATCTTAACAATGCAGCAGACTTAAGTCTCCATGTTGGTGCAGATTCTACTTCAGATAACAAGATCACCATGAATGTAGCCAATCTGTCAGCAAGAGGCCTGGGAATAAACGGCTTAAGAGTTGATGGCGACAATGGTGATAACGCAACTGCATCTATAGACACAATAGCAGCAGCTCTTCAGAAGGTATCTGATCAGAGAGCAAGCCTCGGTGCTATCCAGAACAGACTTGAGCATACAATTGCTAACCTGGATAACGTAGTTGAGAACACCACATCAGCTGAGTCAGCAATCAGA